>ONZX01001038.1_pt1 | contig 15088 bp, 15 predicted proteins | sample 1671831 | NCBI WGS metagenome assembly ONZX01 (sample SAMN06348197, study PRJEB24527) | human gut metagenome | reverse complement strand
GCGACCACCGAGATCTACACTCTTTCCCTACACGACGCTCTTCCGATCTCATTCCGAAAACTGTGGCTGACCTGTATCGCAGAGGCATCCGGAACAGGAATCCTTGGCGGACTTGCAGCTTATCCGGTTGCAAAACTGCTGATGGGACTGAATCCAGGTGGATTGTTTGTATACATTGTGCCATTTCTTGTTTCCACAGTCGTAGGAAGTATTCTGGCTTATTTTCTGGTAGGTGCGCTGCAAAAAGGCGGCGTGATCAGTCAGATACGGCCGGAACGTACATCGGTTTTGAAAAAATCAAGCACATTCCCAAGGAAGTCTGGTTGATCCTTTTTTCCTGCTTCGTGCTGCGTCCGGTTGTGATGTATTTCGCCACCGGTTGGGTCGATATGTCGAGCGAAGCACGTCAGGTCTTTATCGTTTCTTCGAGCATGCCCGTGTCGTCCGTTATCGGCGTGCTGGCGAAAAACTATGGCGCCGACGAAGAGTTCTGCTCGGAAGCCATCGGCATCTCGACGTTGGCGCTTCTCGTTGCGTTGCCTTTGGTTCTGACCTTTGCCCGTTTGGTGTAGCAAAAAGCCGCCGGAACGTCATTTTTTCGCGTTTCAGCGGCCTTCAGCAGCGACGGCAGCGTTGTGACAACGCCGCCGTTGGCAGAGATCACTTCAGAATCGACGGGATGATGTGTGTCCAGACTTCCAGGGCCGGATCAAGATCCGATTCCTTGATGTCGAACGTAGCGGTGTGATGACCCGACGGACGATCCGAACCCCACAGGAAGAAAGCGGCCTTGCCGCCGTGCGCCTGCACGCGGCGCGCGAGGATCGTAGCGTCTTCGCTGCCGCCGAAGTTCAGGGCCTTGTCAACGACAGTGATGCCCGGAGTGGCGCGGCCGGCGGCGTTGAGAATGTCCACGAGTTCCTGATCAGCCGTCAGGTCGACGGCTTCGCCCATCTTGCGCATTTCGTACGTCACGCCGAAGCCCAATGCAACGCCTTTGCAGATGTTGGTGACTTGATCAACCATGTACTGGTTGATTTCGCCCGTTTCTCCGCGCACTTCAAGCTTCATGACTGCCTTGCTCGGGATGACGTTTCGGCCTTCGCCTGCGATGAGCTGGCCGACATTGATGCGGGTCATGCCGCCCGAGTGGCGCGAGATGCCCATCATCTGAACGGTGGCGTTGGCAGCGGCAGTAAGCGCGTTACGGCCGTCCTGCGGGCAGGCGCCGGCATGAGCGGGCTTGCCGTGGAAGGTGACGTCGAGCTTGGTGGTGCAGAGGTAGCCGTAGAGGTTCGTGGCGATTTCGCCCGACTTGGCGCTCATGGCTACATGAGAGCCGAGGAAATAGTCGCAGTCGTCGAGAACGCCGCTTGCGGCCATGCCTGCAGCGCCGCGCACGCCTTCTTCAGCGGGTTGGAAGAGAATCTTGATCTTGCCCGAAAGCTTGTCCTTATTATCCATTACCCAGTGAGCGACCGCGAGGCCCATCGACATATGAGCGTCGTGACCGCAGGCGTGCATGAAGCCCGGATTCTTGGAAATGAAGCCTTCTTTGGCGGGTACGTGTGTCTCATCCGTGCATTCGGTTACCGGCACACAGTCAATGTCAAAGCGAATGGCCAAAGTGGGACCGGGACGGCCGGTATCAAGCACGGCTACGCACCCCGTGAGTTCTTCCATTTCGGCAAGGAGTTCTTCGCTCACGCCATTGCGGCGGGCGCGTTCCAGACCGGCTTTGACGACGGATTCTTCACGGCCGAGGCAGGCTTCGGGGTCGATCACTTTGCGGCCCAGCAATACGTCGTAGCCGTAGCCGCGAAGCGTGGTGACGAGAAAGGCCGTCGTGGTGAATTCCGACCAGCCCTCCTCGGGGTTCTGGTGTAGCTGACGGCGAATATTGATCAATTGATCGTGATAAGCGCTGAGCATGTCGACTCGCTCCTTTTCAAACAAAAACGCACGCACACAAAGTCTTCCGGCAACCGGTGAGCAAGCGCGGTGCCGAATTAAGATGTAACAATGCACGAGCGCGGTCTGAGGTCAGACGAGGCCGCACTCTGTACGAAAGAATGATAGGCCTTCGATCGGTTGCGGAACCGATGAAAGGTTTGAAAAGGAAAATACCTCAAAAGGGGCAAAGGAGAAGACGCTTTTATCGCGAAGATTCGCATTAAGTCAAAAATTCAGGGGACCTTTTCAACTGCCGCGGCGTTTTTCGAATAATAATAAAGAGGTAATCATGTCGGCTTGTGCCCTCGGGGCTCGGGGTGTTTTGTCTCCCGTCAGAGGGGCAAAGACATGGTACTGACCAAAGGAAGGAAGTCGCATTATGGCTGGGGATCTGCAGCGAGACGGCGTGAAATTCTGCCGCTCTATTTTTGATACGGTTCGCAAAATGAGCGCCGATGGTTTGGGTGTAACCCGACAGGGGTATTCCACAACCGAAACGGAAGTGCTTGACTATCTCAAGATGATCGGGCAGGAACTCGGCCTGGAGATCAACACGGACTTGGCAGGCAACGTTTGGATGTGCCTGCCGGGCAAAAACCGCGATTTGCCCGCCTTCGTTGCGGGCAGTCATGCCGACAGCGTTCCGCAGGGTGGCAATTACGACGGATTGGCGGGTATCACCGCTGCTTTGGCCGTGGCTTGGTGGATGCGCCGCACGGGGTTTGTGCCCGAACGCGACTACATGATCCTGATGATGCGCTGCGAAGAGTCGAGTTTCTTCGGTAAGGCTTATGTGGGCTCACTGGCGCTCACCGGCAAGCTCACGCTTGCCGATACGGCTCTCAAGCACCGCACACAGCCCACGACACTCGGCGAATGCATCTCGGCCTGCGGTTTCGTACCGGCAGACATCACGGCGGGTCGTCCTTTGGTCGAGCTTGAAAAGATTGCGGCATTCATTGAGCTTCACATCGAGCAGGGGCCGACACTTGACAGTTCGGAATCCGAGCGCGTTGGCATCGTTACGGGTATCCGCGGCAACGTGCGCCACAAGAAGGTGGTTTGTCTGGGACAGACCGCGCATTCGGGCGCAGTCGACAAGCCTTATCGACACGACGCCGTGATGGCGACGGCCGAGCTTCTCACTCGTATGGACAAGCACTGGGACGAGTGGCTTGCCAAGGGCGAAGACCTTGTCTTTACCGTAGGCGTTTTGAAAACCTCGGAAACCTCGGCAATCTCCGTGATTCCGGGTGAGACGACCTTTACGGTCGACATGCGCAGTCTTTCGATCGATACGTGCGAGCGCTTCCATGAGTTGCTCCTGAAGGAAGCCGATGCCGTTGCCAAGGAGCGCGGCGTGAAGTTTGAGTTCGACCGCAAAATTGTGACGGATGCGGCCAAGGTGGATGCGGCGCTCTCCGACCGGATCGAGGCGGCGGCAAAGGTGGCGGGCATTCCGGTGCGTCGACTCGCGAGCGGTGCCGGTCACGATGCTGCCGTCATCGGCAATAGCGGTGTGCCTGTGGCCATGATTTTCGTTGCCAATCAGAACGGCTCGCACAACCCGTATGAAGCCATGAAGATTGAAGACTTCATGAAGGGTGTCAACGTGCTTTGGCACACTGTGCGCGACTACGACGCGTAAAGGTCTTGCGACGGAACGCGGAGACGCGAGACGCTTCCGAAACGTTAGAAATAAAAAATGACAACAACTGATCTTAGCGACGGACAGCCCGCGCGAATTTTAATTTTTGACCAGTGTCCGCTTTTTGCAAGGGCTTTGAGCGAACTGATCGGCGAACAGGTACCGGGCTCGGTGCGTCGCATCACGCATAACGCCAACGATGCGCTCGAAGAGGCGCGAAATGAGCATCCGGATCTGGTCTTTATCGATCTTGACGGCGGCGACATTGGTGTGACGTTGCTCAAAGACATCAAACTTCTTGAAAACGCGCCGCGTTGCGTGATGCTCATCACCGACGGCACGCAGCCATCCTTGATGGCGGCCATTCGTTTGCAGGCCGACGGCTTCATCACCAAGCGACTGTCGGTGCAACAGCTTGCCGCTCAGGTGCATCTGGCTGCCGGAGGCGAAATGGTGATCAGCGACTCGCTGACCGCAGCATTGGCGGTGTCGCTACGCAATGTGCCCGTGGCTGACGATTCGCGTGACATCTCTCGCCTGAGTCCGCGTGAGGTGGACGTGCTCTATTGCATCGCCAACGGCATGAGCAACCGTCAGATCTCCGAGCATCTGAAGATTTCGGATGGCACCGTGAAGGTGCACGTCAAGCATGTGCTCAAAAAGCTTGGTTTTGCAACGCGTGTGGAAGCGGCGCTGTGGGCGAGCGAATCCGGGCACAAGGGGTCGATTGCTCAGACGTATTCGCGCTGAGGCAAATCAAACCGAGAAAAGGTCGGCCATTGGCGCGGTTTGCGCCGAGGCGATTCGGCCGAAGTGCCGATAGGCAGTTTGCGTGACAATGCGTCCGCGAGGCGTGCGTTGTACCAGACCTTGCTGAATAAGGTAGGGCTCGACCACATCTTCGAGCGTTTCGCGGTCTTCGCCGACGGCGCTAGCCAGGTTGTCGATGCCCACCGGGCCGCCCGCAAACTTATCCATGATGGTCAGCAAAAAACGTTGATCCACGAAGTCCAGGACCATGGCATCGACTTCGAGCATACGCAGTGCCGCGTCGGCTACCTCGGCCGTGATGACGCCGTCATGGCGCACCTGTGCAAAGTCGCGCACGCGACGCAGCAGACGATTAGCTACGCGGGGGGTGCCGCGGGAGCGACGGGCAATTTCAAATGCGCCCGCCTCTTCGATGGGAACATTTAAGAGGTTGGCCGATCGCGTGATGATGCGGGCCAAATCGTCCGTGTCGTAAAACTGCAATTGGTTGACGATGCCAAAGCGAGCGCGCAGAGGATTGGTCAAAGAGCCTGCGCGAGTCGTGGCGCCGATCAGCGTAAAGGGCGGCAAGTCAAGTTTGATGGAGCGCGCCGCGGGACCTTCGCCGATCATGATGTCGATTTGGTAGTCCTCAAGTGCCGGGTAAAGGATTTCTTCGACCACGGGACTCAGACGATGAATTTCGTCGATGAAGAGAACATCGTTTTTCTCAAGGTTGGTCAGAAGCGCCGCCAGGTCACCCGGACGCTCAAGAACGGGGCCGGAAGTCTGGCGCAGGTTGACGCCCATTTCGTTGGCTACGATGTGAGCCAGCGTCGTTTTGCCCAGGCCCGGAGGCCCGAATACCAACAGATGATCAAGCGGCTCGCCGCGCTGCTTGGCGGCGGCAATGAAGATTTCGAGCTGTTCGCGCACCGCCTTTTGGCCAACGTAATCGGCCAGTCTTACCGGGCGAAGGGCACGGTCGATGCTTTCTTCATTAGGGCTTGTTGCTTCCGTGGAGACGACGCGTTCGACGTTTTGCATGAGAAAAATTTTCTACCGTTCGAAAAATTAGTGTGCCATGGATTTTAGGGCTTCGCGGATGCCAGCGGAAACATTGACGTCCGGGGCGAGCCTCTTGGCCGCGGCTGTGGCTTCTCGATCCGAATAACCCAGAGCAACCAGGGCGGCAACCACGTCGGCGCGGTTGTCTCCCGGGGCTGCCGCCAGTGTCACACCATCCAGATCGGCGCAGATCTTGCCTTTAAGTTCCAAAACAAGACGCTCGGCCGTCTTTTTACCGATGCCGGGCACTCGCGTCAAAAGCGAGCTTTCCTGCTTGGCGACGGCTTGCGCCAGAGCATCAACCGTCATGCCGGAAAGAACGGCCAGAGCAGTGCGGGCGCCGATGCCGGAAATTTTGATGAGCTGTCGGAAAGCGGCGCGTTCCTTGGCCGTGCCGAAACCGTAGAGCAGTTGAGCGTCTTCGCGCACGATGAAATGCGTTAGCAGCGTGATTTCCTGTCCGACGTCCGGAAGGTTGTAGAAGGTGGACATCGGAACGTTGATTTCATAGCCGACGCCGTGGACGTCGACCAGAATTTCCGGAGGATTTTTTTCAAGAAGCGTGCCGCGAATGCGTCCGATCATGATTGATTCCTGATTTTGTTGTTGACAAGTTGAGCCCAGGCGTTGCGTTTTGATTTTTTCGATGTGCGTGAAGGAACGGCGGCCATCGCTTGAACCTGAGTCAGTTGCATGGCGTGTGCGTGCGTAACGGCACAGGCTAGGGCGTCGGCGGCATCAGCCTGAATGTCGCCGGAAAGCTTCAAAAGGGTTGAGACCATCACTTGTACCTGAGTCTTGGTGGCTCGACCGGTGCCGACAATCGAATTTTTGATTTCGGACGGTGAAAATTCCGCTACCGCAAGACCGTGGTGTGCCGCGCAAGCTAGCGCGGCACCGCGGGCTTGTCCGAGCAATAGCGTGGATCGCGGATTGATGTTGACGAACACCTGCTCGGCGGCAGCACAATCGGGATTGGTTTCTGCAATGACTGCAGAGAGTTCTCGGAAAATGGTGCCCAAACGTTCGCTCAGCGTACCGGTGGGGACATGAATGCATCCGGCTGTGACAAATGTCAGGCGGCTGCCGTCAGCGTCAATGACTCCGAAGCCTGTCCGATTGAGGCCCGGGTCGATGCCGAGAATGCGTTTCTTGCTCATGCCGTTTGATGCCTGGATAGGATGGAAAGAGGCTGGATTTTACGCGATGCCAGTATTGCCCGATTGGGCGACGCTTGCAAATTTTATAGATGTCTGTAAAATCCTGATTCTCTTCGTGAGAAGAGATTGAAAATTCAGCGCGCGGTTGGCTCAGTGGTAGAGCATCGCCTTCACACGGCGGGGGTCACTGGTTCGAATCCAGTACCGCGCACCAAGAAACAGCCTCAGGGCTGTTTTTTTATACCCGGAAAAAACGATTTCAGCCAGAAAAAACAATAAAAACAAAGGGTTATAAAACGTCCAGTCGGAAAAGACTGCATCACTGAAAATGGGTGCATGTTCCTCCTGTGAGACGAAAAAAGTCAGTTTCCATCTGACTAGTGTCAAAAGACCGCCCGTGTCAGCCGGCGGATGAATGGCGTTTGAGCCTTTGAAAAAAACATTGCGAAGCGGTCTATCAGATCTTTACGTCTTTGAGCACTTCGGTCAATTCGGTGATCGTGTGTACGCCGAGTTTGCGCATGGCGCTTGCCTTGTGAAATTCGGCGGTGCGTTGCGCGATTCCGAGGCGCTCGGCAGCGGCTCGCATGGCAACGCCTTGAGAGGCCAGTTTGACCAACTGTTTTTCTCGAGACGAAAGCGCATCGTAAGCGGCTTGCCGCTGGTTGGCTTTAGTTTCGGACAGAGCTGTTGCGCGATCCAAAGCTTCCTTGAGTTTTTCTCGACGTACGGGTTTTTGCAAAAAGCAAACAGCCCCTTTCATCATCGTTTCTACCGCCATCTCAAGGTCACCGTGACCAGAAAGAAAGATAACGGGCCAATCGATGCCGGTGTCAATCAGACGCTGCTGCAACTCGAGTCCGGTCATTTGCCCCATGCGCACATCCAGAAGCACGATGCCGGGCTCGTTGTGAGGAACGTAAGTCAGGAAATGTTCGGCGCTCGGATATGGAACGGGGTCGCAATCCAATCCCTTTAACACGAAGGAGAGCGCTTTTCGCAGACTCTCGTCGTCATCGACAACATAAACGCGTCGCATAAAAGTTAGTCTCCAAGAGGTTTGACTGTTCCGGCTGAGACGGGAAGTTTCACACAAGTCCGTAAGCCGGTGTTCCGGAAACGACGTTTAAAGACGATATTTCCGCCGACGCCTTCGACGATATTGCGCGAAATCGAAAGCCCCAAGCCCAGGCCGTCGGGTTTGGCGCTTGTGACCACTTCGTTGAGGCCGGCTAGTTCACGATCGGAAAGGGGAGGGCCGTTGTCTTCGAGTTCGATACAGATGAAGCCCTCCATCACTTGAGCTTTGACCAGCAGTTGGGGGGATTCATCAGTTTGTTGCGCAGCGGCTTCCTTGGCGTTTTTGATGAGATTGCCGAACACCAGTTGCAGGTCCAGAGGATTTACGAGAACGGTGGAGTCTTCAAAGGCACTGACATGCGTCGGAACGTTGCCGATGCCGAAATGCGTCACCATTTCGTCAGCTTTGTCAAAAGCTTCTCGAACGGAAATCGGTTTGAGCTCAGCCTTTTGCTTGGCGTACTGACGCACGCGCTCAACGATGTCGCTTGCGCGTGCTGCATCCGTCGTCATGCTGTGCAGGATGTCGAGCATCTCTTTTTTGCCGATGGCGTCGTTGCGCACCATCTCTTCGAGACCTTCGGCGTAAAGGCTGATGGCGGACAGCGGTTGCCTCAGTTCATGTGCAACGAGACCGGAAATTTGCCCGACGGCCCCCACTTTCTGCAGACGTTCCATTTTCTCCCGCTGAGCAAGCTGCAAACCGATTGACGCTTTGAGTTCGGTTTCGCGTTTTTTCACGAGCCACTGGCTGCGTGCACCGTGTGCGATCAAAGCCAGTATCAACAAGAGAGCCGTGATGATGGCCGACCGATATTCCTGCCAGATGCGTTTGAGTCCAGTTTGTTGCAGATATTCGTAGGGACCGAGTTGTAGGTCTTTGAGTACGTTGTTGGCACTTTGAAAGTCGCTTGCCACTGACCACATAAAGCCGCTCTCGCCCTTTGGGAGCATCAGCAGATCCATTGTGATGGCTTTGCTCATTGAGGCGCTGATGCGGGGTGTGACTGAGAGTGTCAGCGCCGGATACAGAGGTGTGGAGTGACGGCAGTCGGTGACGGTGTCTGTGAGACGCTCCTCAACGACGCGAACTTTCGAGAGAATCGACGGATCTCGTCGGGACATTTCCTCAAGTGCGCAAAGGGGAAGAAATCCCACATCGGACTTGCCGCCCACGACATCGTTGAAGACATGTTCGTTGACATCGCTTTGCGTGCGATCAGTGACGAAGGTTTGCTTTGAAAAGAAGTGATCGGGGTCGCCGAGTTTGCGTTGCACTAGTTCGCGAATGGCGTAAAGATACCCGCTGAAGGTGTCGCGGGACACGGCCGTTAACTTTTTTCCGCGGAGATCTTCAAACGTTTTTGCCAGCGAATCGCTTCGGACAATGACGGCGGTTCCATCGTTGCGATTGGGATCGGGCTGTACATCGCACACGAAGGTTGTGACGCTTCTCAGTCCCTCCGAAATCAAGGTTTGATAAAAGGGCGACTCGGAAAAAACGATGTCAACTTCTCCAGCCCGAACAGCTTTGGCCAAGTCGTGTGCCGAGTACTGACGAAAGGTGACCGGGTGGCCAAGTTTTTCCGGTGTGAGCGTGGACTTGAGCGAATTGAGCATGAGCCGCTCATCAATCATCAGGCCGAACGGGGTGTATCCCACGCGAATGACGCTTTCGGGGGAGCGTATAACGGCGGCCGGCGGTTCGCATTCCTCGGAATCTTCCGTAGCCGACGGCAGAGGCGCGGCCCATGCGTGGAAGGCCGAGAGCAACAAGAGACACAAAGTCGCGAATTTCATCAAGTTCGAGTTTATGGGGCGATTGAAGTGCCGAAGATATTTAGTGGCGAATTGAGAACCATTCTTGTGAGCACGGAATTGTCAGTCATAACTGTACATTTTCTTTATAGGTGAAAACCCTTATCCGATACTTAACGCAGTTTTTACCTACCATCGCCCGAACGCGCCGGTTTGCTTTGGGGATGGTCTGCCTCGGGCGAATCGGGCTGATCAAGCAAATAAGGAGTCCCTTTCAATGGAATTCGTTGAACTGTTGATGCTCACCATTGCGGTGTTGCTCATCATCTTCAAGCCCGAGAAGGAAAAATGGGCGTGGTGGCTGACGGTTGCCGGCTGGGCGGTCGTCGCTTTCATGTACGTCGGTCATGTTTCGACCGGCATTCTTGGCGTACTTAATCTGTAATCGGGGAGGATGAAGAAAATGACTGATTACTCCGCTCCGATCAATTCCAACGATCTCAACCGTGCCAAGACGTTCTACGACATCGTCTGCTGGGGCGGTCTTCTCATCGTTTTGCTGCCCGTCGGCATCGCCAACTTGATTCTGGGTTATCTGCTCGGTGACTCTCCCTGCACGCTGTGCTGGGCACAACGTCAGCAGATGGCCTATATCGGTGTCATTGCGCTGATGATGGTTCGCTACGGCTTCAAGCCCAAGTACTTGGGCATGCTGCTTGTTATGGCTGCCTTCGGCCTTTACATGTCGTTCCGCCACTTGGGCAATCACGCCATGCGCGACGTGGGTCAGGGCTTCGGTCTTGACGTCTTCGGCATTCACACTCAGATGTGGGCCGAAATCGTGTTCTGGTGCGTGGTGATGCTCTTCGGTCTGGCTGTGTTCCTGGCACCGCGCTTTGATGCGCTCATCGCCGAAATGAAGGGCAAACCCTTCCGTCCGCTGTCGCGCTTTAACAAGATCGCCTTCAGCATCGTGGCTTTCATTTTGGCTTCCAACACCTTCCAGGCGCTGTGGTCTACCGGTCTGCCGCCCAACTGGGGTCAGGGCGATCCGGTCCGTTTCTCCTTCAATCCGAAGTACGTTATTTGGTCTGATGCGAGTTGGCACGGTATGTGGGACGGCATCAGTTTCCTCGGTAAGCGCGATGTGAAGGATCCGGACTTCGCTTACAAGGCCAACGATAAGAAGCTGGGTATCACCTTTAAGCACGATGCTGCTGACGCTCCTGTTGCCATTAACGGTATGCTCAAGCTAGAAGAGATCCGTGTCATCGAAGGCATCAAGCAGCCGGTCAACACTCTGGCTCAGATTCGCGGCGAATACTTCGTGGCAAGCAAGTACGACTTCTGGAAGCTGGACAGCAATCTCAAGCCTGTCGTGCATGCTCAGATGGATCCGTGGTACAGCGCCAATGTTCTCGACATCGTCAGCATCACGCCGTTTAAGGAAGACGCCTTTGTCCTGATGGGTTCGAACAAGTCGCTGCTGCGCGCTCGCTGGAACCCCAACGCCGATGACGTCAAGGGCTGGGCGAACTTCATGGTGGGCGGCGACAAGGTTGAACACGTCGGCGGTCTCGGCCGCGCCCGTATCGGCACCGAACGCGCCAAGTTCAGCTACGTGCACTCGTCTGCAACCGACGGCAAGTACGTTTACCTTGCCACGGTGCCCGACAACAAGAACAAGTCGAAGTTTGTCGTTTCCAAGGCCATGATGGCCGACTGGACTCTCTCGGCTGAGTTCGAACCTGCTGCCGACCTCAAGGCCAAGCGCACGCTCGGTGAACTCTATGTCACGGGTATGGTGTACGAAGACGGCAAGCTCTATGCCGTTTCCAAGAACCACAACGTACTCGTGGTGATTGACATCGCCAAGGAAGCTGTTGTTGAAGCTTGGGGGCTGCCGTCTGACCTGACCGATATCCGCGGTTTGGTTAAGAAGGGCAACACCTTCGAAGTGGTGGACCATAACCGCGTTGTGACTCTCACGATGCCGTAATCAACCACAAGTTCGGCAGTCTGAAGCAGGCTACCGATACAAATTTCTCTCCTTGGGGATAGGAAACCCGCTGCATGTTCCGGTGTGCAGCGGGTTTTTGCCATCTGCGGGCAGATTTACACAAGGCAAGAGCAAGCAGACGCACCGGATGCTTGACGATGCAAACGATTTCACAACTGAGAAAGAAAATTTGAGTTAATCGTCATCATCGTCACGTCGACGCCTTCTTGAGCCGGGGCGACGCCGTCTGTCGTCGTCATCGTCATCGTCATCCTCGCGATCGTCCCAGTCGTCATCATCATCATCGTCGTCATCGTCTCGACGGTGGCGACGAGAACCGAAGCGACGATCGTCATCATCGTCATCATCGTCACCCGCAAGAGCGGAAAGCGGTGCGGTGCCGAGGCCGAGAGCGGCAGTTATAAGAGCGGCTAAAAAGAGGCGGCGGGATTCGATCATGGTGCTGTCCTTTTGCAAGTCGCTATGGGCGGTTTGAGAAGAACTTGAGCTCGGGGCTTTTTCGAGCATACCTGTACGGCGCCTGCTCCTTCGTTAGGGATTGCCCGAAACAGCGACCGGATGCTGCAAGCAAAAGCAACAGGAGGCGACAAAGTTGCGGCACTACTGCTTCTCGGGTATGTTGTTTCGAACGGAACAACGGAGCTTTGTCATGCGGTTGCAATACGCTTCCGATTTGCATTTGGAGATACCGGCCAATCGGGACTTCGTGCTGGCGGGCGCGCTTGAGCCTGCGGCTGAGTACCTGCTTCTTGCCGGCGATATTTCCTTGTTGAGCGACTGGCACAAAGCTGATGCATTCTGGGATTGGTGCGCTCGGAGCTTTCAGCACACGTGGATTGTGCCCGGCAACCACGACTACCACGCCGATCGATCGAATCTGCTTGGCCTTGCGTCGCTTCAGGTTCCTGTGCGGCCGAACGTGACCTACTCCAACAACGTATGCGTTCACGTCGAAGAAGTTTCGTTGGTACTGACAACGCTTTGGTCCGCAATCACTCTGCAAAAGACGGAAATCGAAGAAGAAGTCGTTGACTATCGTCAGATATATTTTGATGGCAAAACAATTTCAACGGAAATTGTCAATCGTTTGCATTCAGAAAGCAGAGCGTTTTTGGATCGGACGCTTCAGATGTGCAATCCGAACAAAACGGTGGTGGTCACGCACTATGTCCCTGTGCCGCAGGCTACGCCCGAGCGCTACGTCAATTCGCCCGTTCGGGAGGCTTTCATCGCCGATTGCTGTGATTTGATTGACGCGTATCAGCCGGCATTTTGGATTCACGGACACTCTCATGTTTCGGGAAATGTTCAGTACGGTAGAACACGCATTGTGTCCAATCAGCTTGGCACCGTTCGCCCCGGAAAGGAACTTAACTTCAATCCGAAGGCTGTGATCGAAGTGTAGGGACGAACTTACCGTTTTTTTCAGCTTTGGCAATCAGACCAAGGCAGGCGGCTGCAGCAGCAACAATGATGAGCATGCCGAAAAGGGAACGCAGACTTGGTGTGACGCCGAAAAAGGCGCTGTCAATAAAGGCGGCAAAAACCACACCGGAAAACGTGAAAACGGCACCGAGGAATGTGTTGCCTTTGCCCCAGCCCAACGCCCGGGCAAATTGTGCGCATGTGAGAAAGATCAGCATCAAAGCCAGAGGCGTTTGCTGCAATTGGGAGACGGTAAGTTGTCCGCAGAACAACTCCAAGACTCCCAATACGACGGCACCGTGCAGATGAAAGTAAAAAACGGTGCGGGGGACCGGTTCATTGACGCTTCCCAGTTTCTTGAGCATCAGAATGGCGGCGGCCGTAAACAACCCGCACAATAATCCGATCGGGACGTAGACGGCCGGAAAAGAGCGCTCCGAAGGATGAAACATCACGAGGATGCCGATGAAAGCCGCCGTAATGGACGCCAAGATGCGCCAGTCGATGTGTTCGCCATTGCGAAAAGAGGCGATCGCAGAGAAGCCAGCCACAAAAAGCGGAGAGGTGTACTGCAGCGTCTGGGCGGCCGCCACCGGCATGTTCATGGCGGTGATGATCTGTGTTATGACGACCCCTACGCCGATTATGGATCGCAACAGGTGCAGGTGCCAGACGTGGGTTGAGAACGGAACCTGGCGAACGAGCATCACGACGACGGTGACGGCCAATATGAACAAGAACTGTACGAAGGCCACATCAATGAACGCAAGTGTTTCCCGTAGGCATTGAATGCTTGCGAGAATGCATGCGCTGCAGAACGACGAAAAAAGAATCCAAAGCGCCGTCATGGCTCAGAGGTCCTCCGAGCGGGCAGTTTGGTTTTCTTCGGATGCGTTTTTGCGCAGAGTCGAGACAAAGACACTGCGGATCCACTGCATTTCCGAAGAGGCGTGATTGCGCTCGTGCCAGATGAGACGGGTGGAATAGACGCGCTTTTCGCCAGGAATTGGGATCACGGTGAGCGTGGGCAGCATTCGGGCGAAAAACTCTGCGGTGGTGTGCGGCAACACAAGCGTAGCGTTGGTGTCCTCGAGAAAATAGGGAGCGCCCAGGAAATGCGGTACCTCAATGATTTTGCGTTGATCGTGTGTGGATGACGTATCGATGTCAAATACGGGGCCCCGAGCATTTTGACGCAGTTCGACGGCAATTTTCGGGAATTTAAGAAATGCTTTTCGCGTGAGTTTTTTGCCTTGGGCATAACTTGTTGCAAGCGGGTGCTCCTTGCGGAGCAAACAGACGCGATGAATGTCGAAAAGTTTGAGACCGTGGAAATGTTCGGGAAGCGTTTCGCCCAGTGAGGTCGGGAAAAGTGCCAGATCAACACTGCCTTCGGCGAGCTCGCGAAAGACATTCTCCGACAAAGGCAACAAGCGGAAGTTCATTTGCGGTGCTTCACGCAAAAGCGCCCGCAGTACGGGACGCAGGATCATCACGACGGCATTGTCGGCGGCGGCAATCGAAAGCGTGCGGGTGATGTCAGCCGGCGCAAATGTTTTGGTATCGGTCAGATCGTTGAAGTTTGCCAATAGCTTGCGGATGATGGGCACGACCGTACGACACTTTTCGGTGGGAGCCATGCCTTGGTAGTTACGCACGAAAAGCTCGTCGCCGAACTCCTCCTGACACTTACGAAGCGAGCGGCTCGCGGCCGAAATTGTCAGATTCAGCTGCCGGGCCGTTTCGGAAAGCGACCCTGTATCGTGAATTTTGAGAACGACCAGCAAGTGGTTGAATCGCAAGGAAAGCATACGTAGGAACCGTCGGAGAATGATTGGGACGTTCTCTTTGGTTTGACTTTCGATTATCGACAAAAGCTTATGTCATTTTTGTCGAAAAAGGAAAGGAAAATCGCCATTTCGGCAAAAACGATCCTTGCTTACGATGAACAAAGAGGCGAAAGCTCATTCGGGCTTTTGTTTTTTGAACTGTTTGTTGGGAGAGATAATCATGGCTGTCACCATCGGTCGTCGTTCTTTGTTCATGGGCACCATTGCCGCACTTGTTGCGGGCACTTTCTCGGGGACGGCTGCCGCAGCCGGCGGCTCGTCGGGCCCGCGCGTGACGTTTGCCGCACAAGGCAAGCTCGGCGAAATCGTCGTCAATCCGTACAAGATTGCTCCGCTTACCGCCATCATCAAAAACGGCGGTTACGAAATCACGGAA
>ONZX01001033.1_pt1 | contig 15147 bp, 6 predicted proteins | sample 1671831 | NCBI WGS metagenome assembly ONZX01 (sample SAMN06348197, study PRJEB24527) | human gut metagenome | reverse complement strand
GTGCTACTCCTCTCTTACCATCAAGCATAATGTTGTTGATAAGCTTAGTAACCACTTTATTATTGTAAATAGGATCTGCTAATACATCTCTTTTCTGAGTATGTCCTTTACGTGGCACGGTTCTTCCCTCCTTAACATAGTGTTGCCAAAAATAGTCATTATAATAACAAATATTGCCATTATAAAGCTATTTTGCAGCTTTTCATTAATTCATCGGTACTCACAAATATTTTATGTGTTCGTGCTTAAGTATATATTAAACCTGCAACCTTCGGATTAATCTAACTCCGGCACTAAATTTAAATATTAATGTGAATAAATCTGTGCTTTTACAAAGCAAATTATAGGATTCTAATTACTTAGCGTCCTTAGGTCTCTTAGCACCGTACTTAGAACGGGCCTGTCTTCTCTTAGCTACACCTGCAGTATCAAGTGTACCTCTGATGATGTGATATCTTGTACCTGGTAAATCCTTTACTCTACCACCTCTGATAAGAACAACGCTATGTTCCTGAAGATTGTGGCCTTCACCTGGAATATAAGATGTAACTTCGATACCATTTGAAAGACGAACTCTGGCAATCTTTCTAAGAGCTGAGTTAGGCTTCTTTGGTGTTGCAGTCTTAACAGCTGTACATACACCTCTCTTCTGTGGTGCAGATACGTCTGTAGCCTTCTTCTGAAGAGAGTTATAACCCTTCTGAAGAGCTGGTGCTGTAGACTTCTTAACAGCAGATTTTCTTCCCTGTCTTACTAACTGGTTAAATGTAGGCATTCCTTTTTCACCTCCCGGAATTAGAATAATTGTTGGTTGCATATTCAGTATAGTCTGAATAAAAAATGCTAATCTGACACACAAAAAAACAGCATGTCACATTCGCACGCTTTATTATTATATAATCTGATATGATAAGTGTCAAGCATTTTTTAATATTTTATATAGGCAGACTAACAAACAGCCGGACACTTATCATGCCCGGCTGCCAATGTCATTATTTATTATTCTTCTGTCTCTGTAACAGTTTCTTCTGTGATATTGATTTCTTCATTGTCATCTGTATCAACTGCGGCTGCATTTTCAAGCTCTTCTTCCTGCTCATCTAATGCTTCCTGCTCCTCATCATATACAAGACCTGTATCAAGTTTGATATCCTGATATCTCTTCATTCCTGTACCGGCAGGGATAAGTTTACCGATGATAACATTTTCCTTGAGACCGATAAGTGGGTCAACCTTGCCATTAATAGCGGCATCAGTAAGAACCTTTGTTGTCTCCTGGAATGAGGCTGCTGACATGAATGAATTAGTTGCAAGCGATGCCTTAGTAATACCAAGAATAATTGGTGTTCCTGTTGCTGGCTGCTTACCTTCTTCTTCAAGTCTTTCATTAACCTCTGTAAATTCGATTGTATCAACCTGTGAACCAGGAAGGAAATCTGAATCTCCTGCTGATTCAATAACAATCTTCTTCAACATCTGGCGTACAATAAGTTCGATATGTTTATCGTTGATTTCAACACCCTGAATACGGTAAACTTTCTGAACTTCACGAATCATGTAATCCTGAACTGCACGTACACCAAGAATTCTTACTATATCATGAGGATTTTCAGAACCTTCTGTAATTTCCTCACCCTTTGCAACAATCTGGCCTTCTGTAACTTTTACTCTTGTATCTCTTGATACTGGATAAGCTTTTGAATTGCCTTCGTCATCTGTGATAACAATATCTGTCTTCTTATCAGTCTTTGCAAAACTTACAACACCACCGAACTCTGCAAGTACAGCAAGTGTCTTTGGCTTTCTTGCCTCGAAAAGTTCTTCTACTCTAGGAAGACCCTGTGTAATATTATCACCGGCAACACCACCAGTATGGAAAGTTCTCATAGTAAGCTGTGTACCAGGCTCACCGATTGACTGTGCTGCAATAATACCAACAGCTTCACCAACCTGTACTGTCTGACCTGTTGCCATGTTAGAACCATAACACTTAGCACATACACCGATATGTGAACGGCATGTAAGAATTGTTCTTATCTTAACATGTTCAACACCTGTCTTAATGATTTCTTCTGCACGCTTAGATGTTACAAGGTGGTTAGCACCAAGTATAAGCTCACCTGTCTTTGGATCAACAATATCTTCTGCAAGGAAACGTCCTGTAATTCTTTCCTGAAGTGATTCAAGAACATCAGCCTTTGCATCGCTGTCTGCTGTTGCTTTCTCATTTACAAACTCATAAACGTACATACCAGGTATTGCTCTGCCTACGCTGCAATCATTTTCACGGATAACGAGATCCTGTGAAACGTCAACAAGACGTCGTGTAAGGTAACCTGAATCGGCTGTACGAAGGGCTGTATCTGAAAGACCTTTACGGGCACCATGAGCTGAAATAAAGTATTCCAGAACATCAAGACCTTCACGGAAGTTTGACTTGATTGGAAGTTCGATAGTGTTACCTGATGTATCTGCCATCAAACCACGCATACCTGCAAGCTGTTTAATCTGCTGGTTAGAACCACGGGCACCAGAATCGGCCATCATGAAGATGTTGTTATACTTATCAAGACCGGCAAGAAGAGCATCCTTAAGACGTTCATCAGTTTCCTGCCATACCTTGATTACATTCTTATGACGTTCTTCATCAGTAGAACGACCTCTGTAATAGTTCTGTGTAATCTGTTCAACTTTCTTTTCTGCATTGGCAATAAGTTCTTTCTTAATAGGTGGCACTGTCATCTCTGAAATAGAAACTGTCATTGCTGCTCTTGTAGAATACTTATAACCTGTTGCTTTAATATCATCAAGAACTTCTGCTGTTGTAGTAGTTCCGTGTGTGTTAATTACATGCTGTAAAATATCCTTTAACTGCTTCTTACCTACATGGAAATCAACTTCAAGAACAAGTGCGTTTTCAGGCTTTGTTCTGTCAACATAACCTAAATCCTGTGGAAGAATTTCATTGAAGATAAATCTTCCGAGTGTTGATTCAACGTTACCTGAAACCTTCTCGCCATTGATTTCTCTTGTTACATGAACCATAATCTTTGAATGAAGTGTAATTACTCCATTTTCATATGCAAGAATAGCCTCGCTTATATCCTTAAAATACTTACCTTCACCTTTAGCACCCGGTCTTTCCTGTGTAAGGTAATAAATACCAAGTACCATATCCTGTGAAGGAACGGCAACCGGACCACCATCAGATGGCTTTAAAAGGTTATTTGGTGATAAAAGCATAAAACGACACTCTGCCTGTGCTTCAACTGACAATGGAAGATGCACGGCCATCTGGTCACCATCGAAATCGGCGTTGAACGCTGTACAAACCAATGGATGAAGCTTAATAGCCTTACCTTCTACAAGGATCGGCTCAAATGCCTGAATACCGAGTCTGTGAAGAGTGGGAGCACGGTTAAGCATAACGGGGTGATCCTTAATGACTATTTCGAGAGCGTCCCAAACCTCGGGCTTTGCGCGCTCTACCATTTTTCTCGCAGACTTGATGTTGCCTGCAACGCCGGTTTCAACAAGACGTTTCATAACGAACGGCTTAAACAGCTCAAGTGCCATTTCCTTGGGAAGACCGCACTGATGCATTTTAAGCTCGGGTCCTACTACGATAACGGAACGGCCGGAATAGTCGACACGTTTACCGAGGAGGTTCTGTCTGAAACGACCCTGCTTACCTTTAAGCATATCGGAAAGAGATTTAAGAGCACGGTTGTTGGGGCCCGTTACGGGTCTGCCGCGTCTGCCATTGTCTATAAGAGCATCGACAGCCTCCTGAAGCATTCTCTTTTCGTTTCTTACAATTATATCGGGAGCGTTGAGCTCAAGAAGTCTTTTAAGACGGTTGTTTCTGTTGATAACACGTCTGTAAAGATCGTTGAGGTCCGATGTTGCAAATCTGCCGCCGTCGAGCTGTACCATAGGACGGATATCGGGCGGAATTACCGGAATAACGTCGAGAATCATCCATTCGGGACGGTTACCGGAAAGCTTGAATGCTTCGGCGACTTCAAGTCTTTTAAGTATTCTTGCTTTCTTCTGACCCGACGCCTCAGAGAGCTCCTCACGGAGCTGCTCGGTAAGCGCGTCAACGTCGATTTCGCAGAGAAGCTCTTTGATGGCTTCGGCGCCCATACCGGCCTTGAAGTCATCCTCATACTTCTCTCTCATATCGAGATACTCTTTTTCGGAGAGAATCTGCTTCTTTTTAAGCTCTGTATCACCGGGATCGGTGACAATATATTTTGCGAAATAGAGAACCTTTTCAAGCTCTCTCGGAGAAATGTCAAGGATAAGTCCCATTCTTGACGGGATACCCTTGAAATACCAAATATGCGAAACGGGAGCGACAAGCTCGATATGGCCCATTCTCTCACGTCTTACCTTGGATTTGGTAACCTCAACTCCGCAGCGCTCGCATATTTTACCCTTATAGCGAATTCTCTTGTATTTTCCGCAATGGCACTCCCAGTCCTTTGTGGGTCCGAATATCCTTTCGCAGAAAAGTCCGTCGCGCTCGGGCTTTAAGGTACGATAATTTATGGTTTCGGGCTTTTTGACCTCGCCGTAAGACCACTCTCTGATCTGTTCGGGTGAAGCAAGACCGATTTTTATTGATTCAAAGGTTATATTTTCCATTGGCTCTTTACCTTTCTTCCATTAATTTTCAGAAATCTGCGAAACGTGAAATCAGAAATCCTCGTCATTGAGGTCATCCGAATCAAAACCGTCTTCGGAATCGCTTGTATAATCGTCATTCTCGTATTCGTCGGCGTCTTCTTCTCTGTCAGGAATATAACCGTCATCATAAGAAGCGTCGTTGACCTCTGAAAATGCTTCGTTGTCAGCCATCGTAGGAGTAACATCATCGTCGTCGTAGGTCTGTTTAAGGTCAATCTCCTCGTTATTTGCGTCAAGAACCTTGACGTCAAGGGCAAGCGACTGAAGCTCCTTAATGAGAACCTTGAACGACTCCGGAATACCGGGCTTCGGAACGTTGAGACCCTTGACTATCGACTCATAAGTCTTTACACGGCCCACAACATCGTCCGACTTAACGGTGAGAATTTCCTGAAGAGTATAAGCTGCGCCGTAAGCCTCAAGGGCCCAAACCTCCATCTCACCGAAACGCTGACCGCCGAACTGAGCTTTACCGCCCAAGGGCTGCTGGGTAACGAGTGAATACGGACCCGTGCTTCTTGCGTGAATCTTATCGTCAACAAGATGGTGGAGCTTAAGGAAGTACATAACGCCTACGGTTATGGGGTTGTCAAACTTTTCACCCGTTCTGCCGTCGGTAAGTATCGACTTACCGTCCTCACTGTAGCCTGCCTCTTTAAGAGCCTCGCGAATATCGGATTCATGCGCACCGTCAAATACCGGCGTTGCGATTTTTTGACCGAGCTTGCGGTAAGCAAAACCGAGGTGAACCTCAAGCACCTGACCGATGTTCATTCGGGAGGGTACGCCGAGGGGGTTAAGAAGAATGTCGAGCGGAGTACCGTCATCAAGGAACGGCATATCCTCCTGCGGAAGTATTCTTGAAACAACACCCTTGTTACCGTGACGGCCTGCCATCTTATCGCCGACGGAAATCTTTCGTTTCTGAGCGATGTAGCAGCGTACTACTTTATTAACGCCGGGGCTGAGCTCGTCGCTGTTTTCTCTTGTAAACACTTCGACGTTTACTACTATGCCGTATTCGCCGTGCGGTACGCGAAGGGAAGTATCGCGAACCTCTCTTGCCTTTTCGCCGAATATTGCGCGGAGAAGTCTCTCCTCGGCGGTAAGCTCCGTCTCGCCCTTAGGCGTTACCTTACCGACAAGTATATCGCCCGAGTGAACCTCGGCACCGATACGGATTATGCCGTTTTCGTCAAGGTCGGAAAGAGCGTCTTCACCGACGTTCGGGATATCTCTCGTAATATCTTCCGGTCCGAGCTTGGTATCTCTCGACTCAAGCTCATATTCCTCTATATGAATTGAAGTATAAACATCGTTGCGGACAAGCTTTTCGTTGATAAGAACAGCATCCTCGTAGTTGTAGCCTTCCCAAGTGGTAAAGCCGATAAGCGCATTCTTACCGAGCGAAATTTCGCCGTTCGAGGTTGCAGGACCGTCGGCTATAACCTCATGAGCCTCAACCTTTTGACCCTCGGAAACTATCGGGCGCTGATTTATGCATGTGCCCTGGTTAGAACGCATAAATTTGATTATGTCATAATGGTCAACCGAACCGTCATCCGTAGTGATTTCAACAGTTTCCGCATCAGCCTTGGTTACGGTACCGGCGCGCTTTGCGAGAACTACGGTGCCCGAATCGACCGCCGCCTTGTATTCCATACCGGTTCCTACTATAGGAGACTCGGTTGTGAGAAGCGGAACCGCCTGTCTCTGCATGTTTGAACCCATAAGTGCACGGTTTGCGTCGTCGTTCTCAAGGAAAGGAATCATTGCGGTTGCAACGGAAACTACCATCTTCGGCGATACGTCCATGTAGTCGGCTTCCGAAGCCTCAATCTCCATAAACTCGTCACGATAACGGGCATTGACCTTTTTGCGCTTGAATTTGCCGTTTTCGTCGAGAGGCTCGTTAGCCTGAGCTACCATGTAGTTATCCTCGACGTCTGCGGTCATATAGGTGACCTCATCAAGTACCGTTCCCGTTTCCTTATCTATGCGGCGGAACGGAGCCTCGATAAAGCCGTATTTATTGATTCTTGCAAATGTTGCAAGATAAGAGATAAGTCCGATGTTCGGTCCTTCGGGGGTCTCTATGGGGCACATACGGCCGTAGTGGCTGTAATGAACGTCACGAACTTCGAATCCTGCACGGTCACGTGAAAGACCGCCGGGACCGAGAGCGGAAAGTCTTCTCTTATGAGTAAGCTCTGCGAGGGGATTTGTCTGATCCATGAACTGAGAAAGCGGAGACGAACCGAAGAACTCTTTTATAGCCGCCATAACGGGGCGAATATTTATCAAAGCGGCGGGAGTTACCTTATCGGGCTCCTGCGCCTGAAGAGTCATTCTTTCTTTTACAACTCTCTCCATTCTGGAAAAGCCTATTCTGAACTGATTCTGAAGAAGCTCGCCGACGGAACGGATACGACGGTTGCCGAGATGATCTATGTCATCCGTTGTACCTACGCCGTCCGCAATGCAGTTGAGGTAGTTGATAGAAGCCATTATATCATCAATTATGATATGCTTCGGTATGAGGTCGTCGCAACGAGCCGAAAGCTCTTCGGAAAGTGCATCCTTATCATCGCCGCACTTTTCGAGCACTTCCTGAAGCACGGTAAAGCGTACCTTCTCGTTAATGCCGATATCCTCAAGCTCAGCCTCTGTGAACATGGGAACATACTCACCGATGTCAACCATACCGTTTGAATAGACCTTAACGGTCTTATCCTCCGGGGTTACTATAACGGCAGTATTAACTCCCTCCTGCTCTATTCTGTAAGCAAGCTCGGGGGTTATGGTTTCGCCAGGCTCCGCAAGTATCTCACCGGTAAGATTGCTGATAATCGGTTCATCAGCCTTAAAGCCGGCTATGCGAGCGGAGATTGCAAGCTTTTTATTGTATTTATAGCGACCTACTCTTGAAAGGTCATATCTGTGCGGATCGAAGAAGAGATTATCAATCTGTGCCTGAGCAGTCTCGAGTGTGGGAGGCTCGCCGGGACGCAGTCTCTTGTATACTTCGATAAGAGCCTGCTCGGTATTTATGGTAGTATCCTTTTCGAGAGTAGCCTTGATTCTCTCGTCATAGCCGAAAAAGTCAAGTATCTCTTCGTTTGAGGAAAGTCCGAGTGCTCTGATAAAGGTAGTGATGTAAATCTTTCTGTTCTTATCAATTCTTACATAAAACAGGTCGTTCTGGTCAGTTTCGTACTCGAGCCATGCGCCTCTGTTGGGGATAACGGTAGTCGAGTAGAGCTCTTTACCCGTTTTATCATGCGTCATACCATAGTACACGCTGGGAGAACGGACAAGCTGCGAAATGATAACGCGCTCCGCACCGTTGATTACGAAGGTACCGCTGTCTGTCATGAGCGGGAAATCGCCCATATAGACTTCGCTTTCTTTAATTTCGCCCGTTTCTTTGTTGAGCAGCCTTGCAGTAACTCTTAAAGGAGCAGCGTATGTCGCGTCCCTCTCTTTACATTCCTTGACGGTGTATTTGGGAGCATCGTCCATTCTGTAATCGACAAAGCTCAAAACAAGGTTGCCGGAATAGTCCGTAATATCTGCGACATCGCGGAATACTTCCTTCAGACCTTCGTCAAGAAACCATTGATAGGAATTTTTCTGTACCTCGATGAGGTTGGGCATCTCCATTACCTCATTGATTTTAGAAAAGCTCATGCGTGTGTTTCTTCCGAGTTTTACTGGTTTGACATTCACCATAGGGCTTATCACTCTCCGTTCGCAAAATTATTCCAAACGCCGACCGCAAAAATCAAGGGTATTGACAAATTGCACCCCGGCGGGAGATTACTATAATAATTGATTGTGATATGCTATTGATTTAATTGATTTTTTGTGATAAACTACTAATACAAAAAAACGACAAGAGCATATGCTTCCATTTTATAGCAGTTTATTATTATATGCTTGTCAATGGCATATGTCAAGTCTTTTTTGATTATTTTCGGAGATGTTATTTGTATTATGTTGAATTTTGAAGAGCTTTCGCACAAGCTCTTTTCTCTTGTCATTTTCAGAAATCTGTTAAATGACGATGTCATCAAGTCATTCACCGAGCTTGCCGATGAACAAAAGAGCGAAAAAGAAGAGGTTTACTTATATGCCGATTTTCTCTCAAAGCTATTTGCGGAAACCGATAATTTTTCAAAATATGTTTTAAACGCCGTTCTTGAGGACGAAAACGCTTACATATTAAAGTACGGTCACAAAAAGCTCGGCAGCCATTATGACGAGGCTCTGAATATGGAGCTTGACACGCTTAACGAATTGGCAGCTGTGCGGTCGGACGATGTTAAAAAGAGCCTGCGCCTCGAAAATGAGTCTCTCCCCGGCTGGACTACCGAGAAAACCGATGTAAAAAGCATTTATCTCTCCAGAATAAAAAACATATCCAAAACCGGATACGGCATATGGGCAAAATACCACGTCTTTATCATTAAAAACGGTGATATTGTGCCTGTTAAATACCCCGACACGCAAAAACTTTCGGATTTTTCCGGTTACGAGCGCGAGCGCAGCGAGGTAATTGATAACACAAAGGCTCTTTTAAAGGGAGAACCGTGCAATAATGTTCTTTTATACGGCGACGCCGGAAGCGGTAAGAGCAGTACCGTAAAAGCAATAGCGAACGAATTTAAGGATGACGGTTTGAGACTTATCGAGGTTAAGAAAAATCAGCTCTATTCCCTGCCGGACATAATGGACAGGATATCGGGCAATCCGCTTAAATTCATAATATTTATAGATGATTTGAGCTTCACCAAAAACGATGAGGACTTCGGTGCGCTGAAGGCTATTTTGGAGGGCAGCGTAAACGGCAGGGCCAAAAACATAGCGATATACGCAACATCAAACCGCCGTCATCTCGTCAAGGAGAGCTTTGCCGACCGTGACGGAGACGATGTTCATATTCAGGACACGATGCAGGAGCTTACAAGCCTTTCGGCAAGATTCGGCTTGCAAATCACGTTTTCAAGACCGGACAAAAATCTGTATTCGGGCATTGTTGTTGAACTTGCAAAAAAATACGGCATAAATATGCCGGAGGACAAGCTTATAATGAAAGCGGAAGCTCACGCTTTGAGAGCCGGCGGCAGAAGTCCGAGGACCGCAAGGCAATTTATAGAATATCTCGCATACAAGCAGGATGCGGAAAAGGAATAAGCTGTTATTAATTTGTTTGTATAAATTCAGTATAAAAAGATTGGAGAAGAAAATGGAGATTAAAAAAAGATACGATTGGGAAAACCCCGCCGTTATCAAGAGAAACAAAGAGGACGGCCACGTCATCGCATTTTCATACGATAACGCACTCGACGCCGCGGAAAGAAAAGAGTCGCCTTACAAGGTAACTCTTAACGGAAAATGGAAATTCCATTGGCAGATGGGTATAGACAACTGTCCGCCTGATTTTTATGAGCCGAGCTTTGATGATTCAGATTGGCGATACATAACCGTTCCGTCGGTTTGGCAAACGGAGGGTACGGGCAGTGCTCCGTATTACTATGCAAGTACCTTTCCGAGGGCTATCAGCCGTCAAAAGAGCAAAATCCCCTGCATTGATCACAATATGCAGGAAATCGGTCTTTACAGACGCGCATTTACCCTACCCGAAAACTTCGACGGAAAAGAAATATTTTTACACTTCGGCGCAGCCAAATCCGCAATCGAGGTATATATAAACGGAAGCTTTGTAGGTTATTCGCAAGGCTCCATGACTCCGCACGAATTTGACATCACAAAATATGTTAAGAACGGAATCAACGAGGTAGCCGTAAAATGTTATCGTTACAGCGACGCTCAGTACATAGAGGATCAGGATATGTGGCTTCTCTGCGGTCTTTACAGAGAGGTATATATCTTCGCCGAGCCCAAGACCTGTCTTCGCGACTTCTTTATAACAACCGACCTTGATAAGGATTACAAGGACAGCGATACGAAGCTTGAAGCAAAAATCATAAATTACGAAGGCGAAGACAAAGCTTCAAAGCTCAGTGCTTATATTGAAAAAGACGGCAAAAAGCAAAAGCTGGGTTCGGAGGAATTCACGATTGCCGGAAAAGACAGCAAAACAATAAACCTTGAAGCGGTAATAAAAAACCCGCTCAAATGGAGTGCCGAAACTCCGGAGCTCTACACTCTTGTTATCGAACTTAAAACCGGTAAAACAACAACATACAAGTCAATCCGTTTCGGTTTCAAAAAGGTTGAGATAGTAGGAGAAAAAATCCTCTTTAACGGCCAGCCTCTGATGATTCGCGGTGTAAACCGTCACGATTTCGACCCGGATCACGGTTGGGCGGTTCCGAAGGAGAGATATTATCAGGATCTCGACATAATGAAACGCTGCAACATAAATTCCATCCGCACTTCTCACTATCCTGATGATCCGTTCTTCTATGAGCTTTGCGACGAATACGGTTTCTATGTTATGGACGAATGCGATATGGAAAGCCACGGCGTCCGCAGAAAGGGCGTTCCGGGAAGCAATCCCGTATGGACTAATGCGGTTGTGGACAAAATGCAGAGAATGGTACTTCGCGACAGAAACCACGCCTGCGTATTTATGTGGTCACTCGGCAATGAGGCCGGCGACGGCACAAACTTCGCTAAGATGAAGGAAGCCGCTTTGGAGCTTGACAAAACGAGGCAGTTCCACTATGAGGGCGATTTTGACCTAACAAAGAGCGACGTTATATCGAGAATGTATCCCCTCCCCGACATTATGGAAAAGCTCGGCAATCGCGAGCCAATCACCATAAGCCTTTACGATAACGTTGCAAACCAGCTCGCCGCAGATTCAAAGCCCATTCCGAAAGAGGCGTACACAAAGCCCGTAATACTCTGCGAATATGCGCACGCAATGGAAAACAGCCTCGGCAACTTCCAGGAATATATGGATGACTTCGAGAAATACGATAATATGTGCGGCGGATTTATTTGGGACTTCGTAGACCAGTCTCTTCGCTACAAGGCTCCCGACGGAGATCATTGGCTTTATGGTACGGACTTTGAAAAATCAGAGCCGCGCAGACCCTTCCAGCTTCCCAACACGACCGCTATGACAGGCAGTAACACATACTTCTGTGCAAACGGTATAATTGCCGCCGACAGAAAGGTTCACCCGTCGGCATATGAGGTCAAAAAGGTTTACGCCGAAATGAAGGTTATTGAAAAAGACCTTGAAAAGAAAGAATTTACCGTTAAAAATAAGCACTTATTCACCGACCTTTCGGAATTTGACCTTAAATGGACCGTAACCGCAAACGGCAAAGAAATTGAATCGGGTATTATCGACAATCTTTCGGTTCCCCCACTCTCTTCAAAGGACATCACGGTGCCGTTCTCTTCCGATAATCTTCCGAACGCCGAGTGCATTATCACATTCTCATTCCTTCGCAAAAACAAGGAGCGTTACTGCGAAAAGGGCTATGAACAGTCGTTTGACCAGATACTTCTAAAGAAGATGCCCGAAGCTCTTCCCGATAATTCAAAGGGTAAACTTCAATGCGTTCAGATAGGCACAACAGCTACAATTCAGGGTGAAAACTTCACGGTAAAGGTTACCGACGGCAAAATAGTTTCGCTGCGCTTTGACGGCAAGGAATATTTAAAAACACCCTTAAAGCCGAATTACTTCCGCGCGCTTATCGACAACGACTTTTCACTTACAAACTTTGTTCCCTTCCTTATTCCGCTTCATCCGTATTACACATGGAGAACCGCAACCGATACGGCACAGGGCTCAATAACAGCCATAGATGAGGGCGCAAACGGTGAAATCATCATATATGTAGACTGGGCAGTATTCTCATTCTCGGGCGTTAAATCGAAATATATTATCTATCCCGACGGCAAAATCGAGGTCAACCACGAGGGTACTCCCAAGGCCTTTACACTTCTGAGATTCGGTACGCAGATGGGGCTTATACCCGAACTCAACTACGTAAAGTGGTACGGCAGAGGTCCACAGGAAACATATATAGACCGTAAAACCGGCGGCAAAATAGCTATTCACGAGATGAGCGTTGACGACCTTGAGCACCACTATATGCGTCCGCAGGAAAACGGCAACAGAGTTGACGTCCGTTATGTCGAAATAACCGACAAGGACGGCAAGGGCCTTAAATTTACCGCTCCGTACAACACTCCGCTCGCATTCAGCGCCTGGCATTACACGCAGAATGAGCTTGAGAAAGCCACGCATATTCATGAGTTAAAGCACAAGGATATTACGACGTTTAACTTTGATTTAACTCAGCTCGGCGTAGGCGGAGATATGCCCGGTGACGCGCACGTGCGTGAGCCGTATATACTCCATCCTAACAAGAAATATGCTTATTCCTTTACCATAGAGAGCATAAAGAAATAATACGGCGATTTAAAATCCCCGATTTTGTCAATGACAAATCGGGGATTTTTTATATGATAACATTTGTGCCGACGGAAGATTTTTTCGACCGAAACAACAGGCAAAGCAAATTGAGACCCTATTTTTGGGGTTCACTTCTATGGGTGCGTGAACATTTAGGGCAACCTGTTCTGTTGTTGCCTGTTCTATTATGTGGAGTAGTTTGCCATTCATAGCCGCATTTGTGACATTTCCACCATACCTTTTTATTCGAACCGCAAGTCACTTCTTTTGGAGATACAGTGTTTTTTTCATAATTCCAGTCTTTTAGTAATTCGGGCTTTTTTGAAGCCAAATCATTTATACCCGGAACTACAACACGACCCGCGCAACAAGGGCATCCGCAGCCTGATGTTCTTGTATTCGGAGTAGCCTGCCAGCCATAACCGCATTTATGGCATATCCACCACACTCTTTTATTTGAACTGCAAGACACCTTATCCGGAGATGTATCATTTTTTTCATAATCCCATTCTTCTGAAATCTGCGGATATTTTTCTGAAAGGCTATTTGTTTTAGCCGCTTCAAGTGATTTTTTCTTCCCTGCTTTCTTTCGCAAGCACTTTGTGCAACCGCCGCCGGCATTTCGCAGCGAAGGCGAAGCTTGCCACTCGTAACCACAGATGTGGCATTTCCACCACACTTTCTTTTCAGACCCGCAGCAAATACCGTCCGGAGATATTGCATTCTTTTCATAATCCCAATCTTTTAACAGTTCAGGCTTTTGTGAAGCCAAATCGGTTTTACCCTTGATTGGTAAACGACCGAAACAATAAGGACATCCAGAGCCTAAATTGGTTCTTGTGTATGGGGCGGCTTGCCAACTGTTACCGCATTTTTGACATTTCCACCACACTTTTTTATTTGATCCGCAGGAAACTTTATCCGGAGATACAGTATTCTTTTCATAATCCCATTCTTTCAGCAAATCAGGATGATGTGAAGCAAAATCATTTATACCCGGAACTACCGCTAAGCCTGCACAACAAGGGCATCCCCTACCTGATGTTCTTGTGTATGGTGTGGCTTGCCATTCGTAACCACACTTCTTGCACTTCCACCAATACTTTATATCAGAGCCACTGGAGACGGTTTCCGGATTTATATGTAAATTTTTCTCATAATTCCATTCTTCAAGCAGTTCCGGTTTTACATTGGCAATACAATTTTCTTTTATTGATTCTCTATATTTGGCTTTTATACCGATTCCGTCTTTGTCAACATCAACAATGATATTATTGCCCGGGTCAAGCAAGTCCAGCAGACTCTTTATCGCCTTGTTCAGGTGTTTACCACCTGTATCTGTGCAAGTAATCCTTATTGAATTCTTCGTATCCGGCAACTTTGAATCACGTATTCTTATTAAACGGATATTATGTTCTTTACAAAGCTCATCTTTTTTATTTTCTTTTTCTAATGCGTGACTGCTATTATGATAGTATACTCCATCGTATTCTATCGCCGTTTTTATATCGGGGATAAAAACATCTAATTCCATACCGAGTTCCTTGTATCTTGACATCGCATCCGGATAAATTTTCTTTACATAATATAAGACAGTTTGCTCTGAAAACGAAGTACCAGCTAAGGTACAGTTCGGGCAACCGCGCCCGGACGCTCGTTCGTTTATTGTTGTTTGCCAACTGTTTCCGCAGAAAGAACACTTCCACCAGACTCTCTTGTTGCTTTTACTTGAATATTCATTAATATCTAAACCAACATTCTTCTCATAATCCCATTCTTTCGCTATATCCGGGTAATTTTTAACAAAACTATTTGTTTTAGCCGCATTGAGAGAGTTCTTCTTGGCAGCCGATTTATATGCGCATACAGGGCAACCTGTTCCGTTTTTTCCCGTCCTTCTGTTCGGTGTGGTTTGCCATTCATGACCGCACTTATGACATTTCCACCATACCATTTTATTCGAGCCGCAAGTCACTTCTTTTGGAGATACAGTGTTTTTTTCATAATTCCAGTCTCTTAGTAATTCGGGCTTTTTAGAAGCCAAA
>ONZX01001028.1_pt1 | contig 15193 bp, 10 predicted proteins | sample 1671831 | NCBI WGS metagenome assembly ONZX01 (sample SAMN06348197, study PRJEB24527) | human gut metagenome | reverse complement strand
AGAACATCCCCCGCAGCCTGAAGAAGGGCTGCTGCGCCCGCATCAAGAAGGAGGATGTCCGCACCCCGGCGCTGTTCCACCTGATGCAGAAGGTAGGCGGCATCTCCGAGCACGACATGTTCAACACCTTCAACATGGGCGTTGGCATGGTGCTCACCGTTCCTGCCGCACAGGCCGACAAGGCGCTGGAGATCCTCCACGCCAACGGCGAGCCCGAGGCTTACAAGCTGGGTGTCATCGCTGAAGGGGACGGTGTGGAACTGTGCTGAACGTAGCTGTGTTGGTTTCCGGCGGCGGCACCAATCTGCAGGCCCTGCTGGACAGCGAAGCCCGGGGCGAGAACCCCAACGGGAAGATCACGCTGGTCGTGGCCTCCAAGCCCGGTGTCTACGCGCTGGAGCGGGCCGCAAAGGCCGGTGTGGAGGGCGTTGTGGTCCGCCGCAAGGACTACGAGAACAGTGAGGCCTTTGACGCAGCCCTGCTGGAAACGCTGAAAAGCCACAACATCGATCTGGTGGTGCTGGCTGGGTTCCTTTCCGTGCTGGGCCCCAGTGTCATTGAAGCCTATCCCCGCCGCATCCTGAATGTTCACCCGGCGCTCATCCCGTCCTTCTGCGGGCCCGGCATGTACGGCCTGCGCCCCCATCAGGCTGCTCTGGCCCGGGGCTGCAAGGTGACCGGCGCTACCGTCCACTTTGTCAACGAGGAGTGCGACGGCGGCCCCATCCTGCTGCAGAAGGCGGTGGAGATCCTGCCCGGCGACACCCCCGAGGTGCTGCAGAAGCGGGTGATGGAACAGGCCGAGTGGAAGCTGCTGCCCAAGGCAGTTGCCATGGTGTGCAGCGGCGAGATCGAGTAAAAACTCCTTCCGTCACGCCTGACGGTGTGCCACCTCCCTCAAGGAGGGAGGCTTGAGGCTCCCTCTCCGAGGGGGCTGTCGCCGCAGGCGACTGGGGGAGTTCCGTAATAGGAGAATTTGACATGGAAAAGATCAACCTGAACGATTATCTGGCCTCCAACGAGTACCCCGGCCGCGGCATTGCAGTGGCAATGGCCCCCGATGGCCGTCAGATGTTCATCGGCTACTTTATCATGGGCCGCAGTGAGAACAGCCGCAACCGCGTGTTCGACCCCGTGCCCGAGCGCGGCGGCATCTGCACCATGGCTGCAGACCCCGACAAGCTGGAGGACCCCAGCCTCATCATCTATAACCCCGTGCTGACCCTGGGCAAGACCCACATCGTGACCAACGGCGACCAGACCGATACCATTTTTGACCTGATGAGTCAGGGCAAGAGCTTTGCCGATGCCCTGCGCACCCGCACCTTTGAGCCGGACGGCCCCAACTACACCCCCCGCATCTCCGCTGTGGTGTACGCTGATGGCAGCTACCAGATGAGCATCCTGAAATCTGCCGACGGCAACGGCGACAGCGTCCAGCGCTATTTCTTTGATTACCCCCAGCCTGTGGCCGGTGAGGGCCATTTCATCAGCACCTACAAGCACAACGGAAACCCCATCCCCAGCTTTGAGGGCGAACCCCTGCGCTTTGCCTGCCCCCGCACCATCGGTGATTTTGCCCATGGCCTGTGGCAGAACCTGAACCCCGACAACAAGGTCAGCCTGTTTGCCCGCGTCATCGATCTGGACAGCGGCGAGACCGGCGATATGATCTTCAACAAATACGATGCTGTCAACAGCGATCTGGACGACCCCGAGGAGCCTGAACTGCTGCCCGAGGAGCTGGAGCTGCTGGCAAAACTCGATGCCGAAGCGGAATAACGAAGACTTAAGGAGGATGCATCAATGAACGAACTCGCACTGAAGTACGGCTGCAACCCCAACCAGAAGCCCAGCCGCATCTATATGGAGGATGGCTCTGACCTGCCCGTCACCGTCCTGAACGGCAAGCCCGGCTACATCAATTTTCTGGATGCTCTGAACTCCATCCAGCTGGTCAAGGAGCTGAAGGAGGCCTGCGGCCTGCCCGCTGCCGCCTCCTTCAAGCACGTCTCCCCGGCGGGTGCCGCCCTGGGCCTGCCCCTGACCGATGTGGAGCGGAAGATGTACCACATCGCCCCGGACATGGAGCTTTCGCCGCTGGCCTGCGCTTATGCCCGCGCCCGCGGTGCGGACCGGATGTCCTCCTTCGGCGACTGGATCGCCCTCTCTGACGTCTGCGATGTGCCGACTGCAAAGCTCATCCAGCACGAAGTGTCTGACGGCATCATCGCCCCGGGCTATGAGCCGGAGGCACTGACCATCCTCGCCGGCAAGAAGAAGGGCAATTACAATGTGGTCGCCATCGACCCGGCCTACAAGCCGAACCCCGTGGAGCACAAGCAGGTCTACGGCATCACCTTCGAGCAGGGCCGCAACGAGCTGGCCATCAACGCCGACACCATGCTGACCAACTGGGTCACCGAGAACAAGACTGTGACCGAGGAGCAGAAGCGCGACCTCATCATTGCCCTCATCACCCTGAAATACACTCAGTCCAACAGCGTCTGCTACACCGCAGGCGGCCAGACCATCGGCGTGGGCGCCGGCCAGCAGAGCCGCATCCACTGCACCCGTCTGGCAGGCCAGAAGGCCGACAACTGGCAGCTGCGCCATATGCCGAAGGTGCTGGACCTGCCCTTCCGTGACGATGTGGCAAAGCCCAACCGGGACAACGCCATTGATGTTTACATCGGCGACACCCCCGAGGACGTCATCGGTGACGATGTCTGGGCCGAGACCTTCACCCGTCAGCCCGAGCCGCTGACCGCTGAGGAAAAGAAAGAGTACCTGAGCCATGTCACCGGCGTCTGCCTCGGCTCGGATGCGTTCTTCCCCTTCGGCGACAACATCGAGCGCGCACGCCGTTCCGGCGTGACGGCCATCGTCCAGCCCGGCGGCTCCATCCGCGACCAGCAGGTCATCGACACCTGCAACAAGTACGGCATCGCAATGGCATTCTGCGGCATCCGGCTGTTCCATCACTAAAAAGAAAACCTCTCAGTCTCGCTTTGCTCGACAGCTCCCCTAGCGAGGGGAGCCTCTGGCGAAGAGATAAAGCTTTCCGAAATGCCAAAGCCTCCCCTCGTTAGGAGCAACAACGACGACCGCCGCCAGTGGCGGAAACAGGGAGTCGCTGTTGGGGCCGCGGCCAGCAAGACGCAAGCAAAGCGCTGCGGATGCTGGGTGCCGCAACCCGGGCAGTGGCACGGCGTCAGCCGTGACGGAGAGGTTGAGTTATGAGGTGCGTGAAAATGAGCAAGAAAATCTTAGTCGTTGGCGGCGGCGGACGCGAGCACGCCATCATCAAGGCATTGAAGAAGAGCCCCGACTGCGGCGAAGTCTGGTGTGCGCCCGGCAACGGCGGCATCGGCTATGACGCCCACTGCGTCAACATCAAGGCCACCGACGTGGAAACGATGGTCGGCTTTGCGGAGACGGAAAAGTTCGACTACGTCGTGGTGGCTCAGGACGACCCGCTGGCACTGGGCATGGTGGATGCGCTGGCGGCAGTCGGCATCCCGGCCTTCGGCCCGGACAAGGCCGCTGCCCGCATCGAGGCATCCAAGGTCTTTTCGAAAGACCTCATGAAGAAGTACGGCATCCCCACCGCAAAGTATGAGACCTTCGACGACCCCGCCAAGGTCATGGAGTACATCAAGTCTGAGGGCAAATATCCGGTGGTCATCAAGGCCGACGGCCTTGCGCTGGGCAAGGGCGTGCTCATCTGCGAGAACGAAGAGCAGGCCGCCGAGGGCGTCAAGGAGATCATGCTGGACAAAAAGTTCGGCGCTTCCGGCAACCACGTCGTGGTGGAAGAGTTTCTCACCGGCCCTGAGGTCAGTGTGCTGAGCTTCACCGACGGCAAGGTGGTCAAGCCCATGGTCTCCTCCATGGACCACAAGCGCGCCAATGACCACGACACCGGCCTGAACACCGGCGGCATGGGTACCGTCGCGCCGAACCCCTATTACACTCCGGCCATCGCTGCCGAGTGCATGGAGAAAATTTTCCTGCCCACCATCAAGGCCATGAACGCTGAGGGCTGCCCCTTCAAGGGCTGCCTCTACTTCGGCCTGATGCTCACCCCGGACGGCCCGAAGGTCATCGAGTACAACTGCCGCTTCGGCGACCCTGAGACGCAGGTGGTGCTGCCCCTGCTGGAAAGCGACCTGCTCAAGGTCATGATCGCCTGCACCGAGGGGATGCTGGCCGACACCGAGGTCAGGTTCTCCGACGGCGCTGCCGCCTGCGTCATCCTCGCTTCCGGCGGCTACCCGGTGGCCTACGAGAAGGGCAAGCCCATCACCGGCCTTGTGGACGGCCAGCTGCCCGATGAGCCGGACGTCACGGTCTACCACTCCGGCACGGCCATCACCGAGGACGGCCAGCTCGTCACCAACGGTGGCCGTGTGCTGGGTGTGACGGCCACCGCGCCCGGCCTGCCCCGCGCCATCTCCATCGCCTACGAGGCGGCGGAGCACATCCACTTCGACAAGCTGCACAAGCGCACCGACATCGGGATGCGGGCGCTGAAAGCGCTGGCAGAGAAAGAATAAACCTCTCAGTCTGCTTCGCAGACAGCTCCCCTACCGAGGGGAGCCTCTGGCGAAGAGATGAAGTTTTCCGGTATGCCAAGGCCTCCCCTCGCTAGGGCAACGACGACGACCGCCGCCGGTGGCGGAAGCAGGGAGGAGTTGTTGGGGCCGCGGTCAGCAATACGCAAGTAAAGCGAAGCGGATGCTGGGTGCCGCAACCCGGACAATGGCACGGCGTTAGCCGTGACGGAGAGGTTTAGCCCGGAAGAAGAAATCGATACAGGAGGGAAATACCCAATGGTATATCGTATCTATGTTGAAAAGAAACCCGGCTTCGACGGCGAGGCCCAGAGCCTGCGCAATGAGCTCGTCTCTCTGCTGGGCATCAAGGAGCTGAACGGTCTGCGTCTGCTCAACCGCTACGACGTGGAGGGCATCGACGAGGCTCTGTTCGAGCAGTGCGTTCCCACCGTGTTCAGCGAGCCGCCGGTGGATAACACCTATGCAGAGCTGCCTGTCTCCGACGGCGTGTCTTTCGCCGTGGAGTATCTGCCCGGCCAGTTCGATCAGCGCGCCGACTCTGCCGCCGAGTGCATCCAGCTCATCAGCCAGGGCGACCGCCCGCTGGTGCGCTCTGCCCGCGTCTACCTGCTGGAAGGCACCCTGACCGATGAGCAGGTGGCTGAGATCAAGAAATACGTCATCAACCCGGTGGAGGCCCGCGAGGCTTCGCTGGACACCAAGGCTACCCTGAAGATGGAGTATCCCGTCCCCACCGAAGTAGAGGTGCTGGACGGCTTCAACGAGCTGGATGAGGCGGGCCTGAAAAAGTTCATCGACGAGAAGGGCCTCGCCATGGACCTGGGCGACATCAAGTTCTGCCAGGAGTATTTCCGCTCGGAGAAGCGCGACCCGACCATCACCGAGATCAAGATGATCGACACCTACTGGTCAGACCACTGCCGCCACACCACCTTCGGAACCATTCTGGACGACGTCCAGATCGACGATGCCGTGGTGCAGGAGGCCTTCGACCGCTACATGGCCATGCGCGCCGACCTTGGCCGCGAGAACAAGCCCCGCTGCATGATGGACCTGGCCACCATCGGTGCCAAGGAACTGAAAAAGCAGGGCATCCTGAAGAACCTCGACGAGTCCGAGGAGATCAACGCCTGCACCGTGAAGATCAAGTGCGACGTTAACGGCAAGGACGAGGACTGGCTGTTCCTCTTCAAGAACGAGACCCACAACCACCCGACGGAGATCGAGCCCTTCGGCGGCGCTGCCACCTGCATCGGCGGTGCGATCCGCGACCCGCTGTCCGGCCGCAGCTACGTCTATCAGGCCATGCGCGTCACCGGCGCAGGCGACCCCCTCAAGCCCGTCAGTGAGACCCTGCCCGGCAAGCTGCCCCAGCGCAAGCTGGTGACCACCGCTGCCGCCGGTTATTCCTCCTACGGCAACCAGATCGGCCTTGCTACCGGTCAGGTGGATGAGATCTATCACCCCGGCTATGTGGCAAAGCGGATGGAGATCGGCGCTGTTGTGGGCGCAACGCCCGCTTCCCACGTCCGCCGCGAATGCCCCGCTCCCGGCGACGTCATCGTCCTGCTGGGCGGCCGCACCGGCCGTGACGGCATCGGCGGTGCCACCGGTTCCTCCAAGGCCCACAAGCTGGACAGCCTCGAGCACTGCGGTGCTGAGGTCCAGAAGGGCAACGCCCCCATCGAGCGCAAGCTGCAGCGCCTGTTCCGCCGCGAGGACGCCTGCAAGATGATCAAGCGCTGCAACGACTTCGGTGCCGGCGGCGTCTCTGTCGCCATCGGCGAGCTGGCCGACGGCCTGTATATCGACCTGAACAAGGTCACCAAGAAGTATGACGGCCTCGACGGCACCGAGCTGGCCATCAGCGAGAGCCAGGAGCGTATGGCCGTGGCTCTGGCCCCTGAGGACGTGGACAAGTTCATCGCCATCGCCACCGAGGAGAACCTTGAGGCCACCCCCGTGGCAAAGGTCACCGAGGAAAAGCGCCTGAACATGGTGTGGAACGGCAAGTCCATCGTCAACATCAGCCGCGAGTTCCTGAACTCCAACGGCGCTGAGAAGCACCAGAACGTCCACATCGAGAAGGGGACTGTCTGGCAGCCCCAGTGGGCCGGCGTGACCTTCGAGCAGAAGATGAAGAACATGGTGGGCGATTTGAACGTCTGCAGCAAGAAGGGCCTTTCTGAGCGGTTCGACTCCACCATCGGCGCGGCCACCGTGCTGATGCCCTTCGGCGGCGCATGCCAGCTGACCCCGCAGAACGCCATGGTCGCAAAGCTGCCCGTGGACGGCGAGACCAACACCTGCTCCGGCATGGCATGGGGCTACAACCCCTACCTCATGAGCGCCAACCAGTATGTGGGCGCGCGGATGGCCGTCGTCGAGAGTGTGACCAAGCTGGTGGCCTCCGGCTTCCGCTATGAGGACGCCTACCTGACCTTCCAGGAGTACTTCGAGCGCCTTGGCACTTCCCCGGAGCGCTGGGGCAAGCCGCTGGCCGCTCTGCTGGGCGCACTGGACGCACAGATCGGCCTCGGCATCGCCTCCATCGGCGGTAAGGACAGCATGTCCGGCTCCTTCGAGCAGCTGGATGTTCCTCCCACGCTGGTGTCCTTCGCAACCGCCATCGGCAAGGCCGGCCGCGTCGTCTCCACCGAGTTCAAGAAGCCGGAGAGCACCGTCGTCCTCATCCGGCCCATCCTGGACCCCGAGACCGGCTGTCCCAACTTCTTCTCCCTGAAGGCCAACTACAAGAAAGTTGAGCAGATGATGGAAGATGGCATGGTGGCCGCTGCTTCCTCTGTGGGCTATGGCGGTCTGGCCGAGGCTCTCTTCAAGATGGGTCTGGGCAACCGCATCGGCTTCAAGATGATGAACAACATGACCACCCACGATATGTTTAAGCCCATGTACGGCTCCATCGTGCTGGAGATGGTCTCTGACGCCCCGGCCGGTGAGCTGCTGGGCGAGACCACCGCAGACTACACCTTCGAGTGCTGCGGCGACAAGCTGGATATGGCTCAGCTGCAGGAGATCTGGGAGAGCAAGCTCGAGCCCGTCTATCCCTACCGCAAGGCCGGCCCTGTCGTCGAGAAGATCGACGGCAGCCTGACCGCCCCCGCTGCGCCCAAGATCGGCGTGGCAAAGCCGAAGGTCATCATCCCGGTCTTCCCGGGTACCAACTGCGAGTATGACACCGCCCACGCCTTTGCCCGCGCCGGTGCAGACCCCGAGGTGCTGGTCATCCGCAACCTGACCCCCGCTGACGTCACCGCCAGCTGCGAGGCACTGGTCAAGGCCATCAACGAGAGCCAGATCATCATGCTGCCCGGCGGCTTCTCCGGCGGCGACGAGCCGGATGGAAGCGCAAAGTTCATCGCCTCCTTCTTCCGCAATCCTGCGGTCACTGAGGCAGTCCGCGACCTGCTGCAGCACCGGGATGGTCTGATGCTGGGCATCTGCAACGGCTTCCAGGCCCTCATCAAGCTGGGTCTGGCCGCTTACGGCGACATCCGCCCCATCACGGCCTGCGACCCGACCCTGACCTTCAACACCATCGGCCGCCACCAGAGTATGCTGGTGCGCACCCGCATCGCCTCCACCGGCAGCCCCTGGCTGTCCAAGTGCAGCGTGGGCGACCAGCACACCGTGGCCATCAGCCACGGTGAGGGCCGCTTCGTGGCACCTCAGAGCGTGCTGGACACCCTCATCGCCAACGGCCAGATCGCGACCCAGTACGTCGATCAGGACGGCAGCCCCAGCATGGACATGAAGTACAACCCCAACGGCTCCGTCCTCGCCATCGAGGGCATCACCAGCCCGGATGGCCGTGTCTTCGGCAAGATGGGCCATTCGGAGCGCAGCGGCGAGTACCTGTACAAGAATGTCACCGGCGACAAGTACCAGCCTATTTTTGAGGGCGGCGTGGACTATTTCAAGATTTGATGGTAAAATAGGAGAAAACCTCTCCGTCATTGCTTCGCAATGCCACCTCCCCTAACGAGGGGAGGCTTTGGCATTTCGTAAAGCTTTATCTCTTCGCCAGAGGCTCCCCTCGATAGGGGAGCTGTCGAGCGGAGCGAGACTGAGAGGTTGAGGTTTCGTAAAACTTACCCAAGGAGGACATCTTCATGTCTCAGCATGACCGTTATATCAGCCCTTTTTCCACCCGTTATGCCTCCGATGAGATGCAGTACATCTTCTCGGACGACAACAAGTTCCGCACCTGGCGCCGCCTGTGGGTGGCGCTGGCCCGGGCCGAGATGAAGCAGGGCCTGACCAATATCACCCCCGAGATGGTGGCCGAGCTGGAAGCTCATGTGGACGACATCAACTATGAAGTCGCCATCGAGCGGGAGAAGCTGGTGCGCCACGACGTCATGAGCCATGTCTACGCCTACGGCCAGCAGTGTCCCAAGGCGGCAGGCATCATCCATCTGGGTGCCACCAGCTGCTATGTCGGCGACAACACCGACATCATCGTGATGCGTCAGGGCCTCGAGCTGGTGCGCAAGAAGCTCATCGGCGTGCTGGCAAAGCTGGCAAAGTTCGCCGAGGAGTATAAGGATATGCCCTGCATGGCCTACACCCACTGCCAGCCCGCCCAGCCCACCACCGTGGGCAAGCGCGCCACCCTGTGGGCCAACGAGCTGGTGATGGACCTCAACGAGATCGACCACCGTCTGGCTACCCTGCAGCTGCGCGGCGTCAAGGGTACCACCGGCACCCAGGCTTCCTTTATGGAGCTGTTCAAGGGCGATGCCGACAAGATCCGCGCCGTGGATGCTTCCATCGCAAAGGAGATGGGCTTTGACCCCAAGGCCGTTGTGCCGGTGTCCGGCCAGACTTACAGCCGCAAGGTGGATGCCTTTATCCTGAACGCACTGGCCGGTATTGGCCAGAGCTGCATGAAGTTTGCCACCGACCTGCGCCTGCTGGCAAACTTCAAGGAGATGGAGGAGCCCTTTGAGAAGAACCAGATCGGTTCCTCCGCTATGCCCTATAAGCGCAACCCCATGCGCTGCGAGCGCATCTGCGCCCTTGCCCGCTACCTGATGGTGGACGTGCTGAACCCCAGCTTTACCACCGGCACCCAGTGGTTTGAGCGCACGCTGGACGACAGCGCTAACAAGCGCGTGGCTATGGCCGAGGGCTTCCTTGCCACTGATGCCATCCTGAACATCATGCTCAACGTTACCGATGGTCTGGTGGTGTACCCCAAGGTGGTGCGCAGTCGCCTGATGGCCGAGCTGCCCTTCATGGCCAGCGAGAACATCATGATGCAGGCTGTGGAAAAGGGCGGCAACCGTCAGGAGCTGCACGAGCGCCTGCGCCAGCACGCCATCGCCGCCGGCAAGCAGGTCAAGGAAGAGGGCCTGCCCAACGATATGGTGGACCGCATTGCCGCAGACCCGGCCTTTGGCCTGACCCGCGAGGAGATCGTGGCGGGGCTTGTGCCGGAAAACTTTGTGGGCCGTGCACCCCAGCAGGTGGAGGAGTTTATCGCCAACGTCCTGCAGCCCATCTTCGATGCTGACCCCGAGGATGTGGAGCAGCACGCCTCCCTGAGCGTCTGATAATAGGATCAATTGCAAAAAGGAGAAGCCCACGGGCTTCTCCTTTTTGCGTTTGTGCCTTGCACGATTTTGTTTGTCATGTTACACTGAGGGCATCATCAACAAAGGAGAACCGCTTATGCGTTTGGATAAATATCTGGCCGAAACTGCCCAGTGCACCCGCAGCGAGGCCAAAACCATGCTGGCAAAGGGGCGCGTGCAGGTGAACGGCGCGGTGTGCAAAAAAGGGGACACCCAGCTGAAGGATGCCGACACCGTGGCAGTGGACGGTGCACTGCTGACCTATCAGAAGTTCGTCTACCTCATGCTCAATAAGCCCGAGGGGGTGGTGAGCGCCTCTACCGATAAACGGGACACCACCGTGGTGGACCTGGTAGGGGACGCCTACCTCCGGCGGGAGCTGTTTCCGGCCGGGCGGCTGGATAAGACCAGCACCGGCTTTGTGCTGCTGACCGATGACGGCGGATTTGCCCATGATATCCTTGCCCCGAAGCGCCATGTCTCCAAGACCTATACCGTCACGCTGGACACCCCCCTCACCGAGGAGATGCGCACCGGCTTTGCCGCGGGGGTCACGCTGGCCGACGGCACGGCCCTGTCCCCGGCCGAGGTGACCGCCCTTTCTCCGGACGGCCTGACCGTGCGGGTGATGCTGAAGCAGGGGGTGTACCACCAGATCAAACGGATGTTCGGTGTGTACGGTGCCGGGGTGAATGCTTTGCACCGGGAGGCGATTGGCGGCCTTGCACTGGATGCGCAGCTTGCCCCGGGGCAGTGGCGGGAGCTTTCTGACGAAGAAGTGGCAAAAATTACCAGATAAAACACTGCACTTTTCACGCGACTTTCAAAAATGTATCACAATTTACCGGTAAAATAACGGTAAGAACCACGCAAAAAGGCACTTTTTTGGCAAAAAATGGCCCCGAAAGATAATTTCAACAAGAAAGAATTATTTTTTTTGTTGAAATCTGTTGCAAAAGTAAATTCTTTTGTGTAAAATATAGATTGTAATGCGGCTAAATTGTTTAAAATCACAACCCATGCCGCCGCGGCTTGCACAAACGAGGAAAAGGGGTATCCATTTATGGCCAATAGAGTATTTCAAAGCGTGATCTACCAGATGAAGGACGCAATCAATCGGGTGGTCGGCGTTGTGGATGAGACTGGCGCTGTCATTTCCTGCTCGGAGCTGAACCTGATCGGCGAAGTGCGCGAGGGCTATATGGCCGAGCGTCTGACCGCAGGCGACCGCTTTGTGCGCGACGGCTATACTTACCAGCAGTTCTCCAACGCCAAGCATAACGATTATGCCGTGTTCGTGGAGGGCGCCGACGAGACTGCAGGGCAGTTTGCCGGTGTACTGGCCATCAGCCTGCAGAGCATCAAGCAGTACCACGACGAAAAGTTCGATAAGTCCAACTTTATCAAGAACGTGGTGCTGGACAACATCCTGCCCGGCGATATCTACGCTAAGGCACGGGAACTGCACTTTGCCACCGATGTTTCCCGCGTGGTGTTCATCGTGCGGGTGATCAGCGGCGGCGATATCTCTGCCTACGATGTGGTCAGCAGCCTGTTCCCCGATAAGCAGAAGGACTTTGTGTTCAATATCAGCGAGACCGACACCGTGCTGGTCAAGGAGATCCGCAAGGGCATCGACCGCACCGATATGGAGAAGCTGGCTGCCAGCATCGTGGACACCCTGTCCGGTGAGCATTACATCAAGGCTGTGGTCGGCATCGGCACCCCCATCTCCAACGTGAAGGATCTGGCTACCTCCTTCAAGGAAGCCCAGATCGCCATGGAGGTCAGCAAGGTGTTCGACACCGAGAAGCAGATCATCCGCTACGACAACCTTGGCATTGCCCGCCTGATCTACCAGCTGCCCACCACTGTCTGCGAGATGTTCCTGCGCGAGGTGTTCAAGCAGGGCAGCATCGAGAGCCTGGATCAGGAGACCCTGTTCACCATCCAGCGCTTCTTCGAGAACAACCTGAATGTGTCTGAGACCAGCCGCGGCCTGTTTGTCCACCGCAACACGCTGGTGTATCGTCTGGAAAAGATCAAAAAACTGACCGGTCTGGATCTGCGTGAGTTCGACGATGCCATCGTCTTTAAGGTGGCGTTGATGGTCAAGAAGTACCTGTCCAACAACCCGGCCAAATATTAAGCAAACGCTTGCGGCGCAAAGCCGTCGGCGCAGAACCGGCCGCTCGAAACCGATGCTGGCCGGTTCTTTTTGGTTTGGAGAAAATTATTGGGAGCGAAAAACGCATGATAGATTTTGAACACGTTTCAAAGCAGTACAAGCACAACGCAAAGCCTGCCCTGGAGGATGTCAACTTCCATGTGGATGACGGCGAGTTTGTTTTTCTGCTGGGTCACTCAGGCGCGGGCAAATCCACCCTGCTCAAGCTGATCCTGCGCGAGGAGACCCCCACCGAGGGCCGCGTGCTGGTGAACGGGCAGGATGTTGCCCGCCTGCGCCGCCGCAAGATCCCCTACCTGCGCCGTCAGATGGGCATCATCTTTCAGGATTTCCGGCTCATCCCCACCATGACAGTTTACGAGAACATTGCCTTTGCCATGCATGTTACCAACATCGGGCACAAGCAGATCAAGGAGCGCGTGAATTACATGCTGGAGCTTGTCCACCTGGAGGACAAGGCAAAGGTCTACCCCGACCTGCTCTCCGGCGGTGAGCAGCAGCGTGTGGCTGTGGCCCGCGCCCTGGCCCACGCCCCCAAGCTGGTGATTGCAGACGAGCCCACCGGCAACATCGACCCCGAGCTGAGCCTTGAGATGATGGAGCTTCTGGAGCGTGTCAGCGAGATGGGTATCACTGTGCTGGTGGTCACCCATGAGCACGAGCTGGTCCGTCACTTTGACCGCCGCGTGGTCACCCTGTCCGGCGGACACATCATCTCCGATGTGCCCACGGGCTCCATGATCCCTCACCCGCCCGTAGACCCGAAGAAACTGGAAATGGAGGTGTCGCTGGTATGATGAAGCCTTCTACGTTCGGTTTCCTTGTAGTGCGCGGCGTGCGCAACCTGGGCAAGCATTGGGCCATGACCATTGCCTGCATCGCCTCCCTGAGCGTCTGTATGACCCTGAATACCTTTGCCACGCTGGCGGAAGTCAATGTGGACAGCATGGTGAACTATCTGGGGCAGCAGAACGAAATGGTGGTCTATGTGGACCCCGAAGCTGACGATGCCACCATCCAGTCGGTAGGGGAGCGCATCACTGCCACCCCGGGCGTGAGCCGGGTGCAGTACATGTCCAAGGAGGATGTGCTCAACCAGTACCGTGGGTACATGGCGGATTACGCCGTCCTGCTGGATGAATTTGAAAATGATAACCCCTTCAAGGCCAACTACCGTGTCTCTCTGGCAGACCTGAGCCAGATGCAGGCCATGAGCCAGAACTTCCAGAGCATCCCGGGCGTGTACAGTGTTACCGCCCCCATTGAGATGACCCAGACCTTTGTGGAGGTCCAGCAGGCCGTGACCAAGGTGGGCCAGATCGTGATCCTGGTGTTGATGGCGGTCAGCATCATCACGGTGGGCAGCACCATCCGCCTGAGCGTTTTTGCCCGCCGCCGTGAGATCGAGATCATGAAGTATGTGGGCGCGACCAACCACCTTGTCACCCTGCCCTTTTTTGTAGAGGGCCTGACCATGGGCCTGATCTCTGGTGCCATCACCTCGGTAGCCGGTATCTTCGGCTATGCCTACATCGTGCAGGCCTCCAGCACGCTGGGCGGGTTGTGGCAGCTGCTCATGGGCACCGCCATGGTGCCTGTGGATGCCGTCTGGCCCACCATCCTGACGTACAGTCTGGCCGGTGGTGCGCTGGTGGGTGCGCTGGGCAGCATGTTCTCCATCCGCAAGCATCTGAATGTGTAAGCGAAAGGAGCCTTCTCTGTGAAACAAGCAAAACACTCTGCGGGCTTCCGCCTGCACCTCATGTATACCCCCACCCACGCAAAGCCCGCCCCCGGGCACAGCCGGGCCATGCGCGCCGCCAGCCTGTTTCTGGCAGCGGCCTGCCTGCTGCTGAGCGTTTCGGTCTACCCGGCCACGGCGGCCACCAGCATGTCCAGCCTGCAGAACAAGCTGGATAAGCTCTCCCAGTCCATTGTACAGCACAAAAAGGAACTGTCCAATGCAAAAAAGAAGGAGCAGGCCGCCAAGGCGCTGGAATCGGAGCTGAAGGAAAAGGTCACGGTGGTCCAGAGCCAGATCAGCGTGCTGAAGGGCCAGATCGCCGAGGTGCAGAACAGCATCGGCCTGAAGGAACAGGAGATCGCCGTCAAGGAGCAGCAGATCACCGAAAAAGAAGCGGAGATCGCCGACCAGTGGGGGGATTTCAAGCAGCACATGGCCGCCATGCAGGAGCTGCGGGACGGCGGCAGCGTTGCCATGCTGTCCGCAGTGAACGACCTGTATGAGCTGCTGACCTTCAACGAGGTCATGCAGGACATCTCCATCAAGGACACCGAGATCCTGGACAACATGAAGAACGCCAAGGAAGCGCTGGAAAGCGATAAGCTGACGCTGGAATCCCAGCGCAGCGAGCTGCAAAGCAAAAAGGCAGATCTGGATGCCCAGAACAGCCAGATGCGTGCCAAGCAGAACGAGCTCAACTCCAGCGTGGCCGCCGCCCAGATGAGCGCTGCCGAGGCGCAGCAGGCCCAGAAGGACGCGCAGGCCGCCATTGAATCGGACGAGATGAACTATGAGGCCGTCAAGAAGCAGATCCAGAAGATGATCGCCGCGGCCGCTGCCTCCAAGCCCACCCTGAGCTTTACCGGCTTCATCTGCCCGCTCAAGAGCTATAGCCGCATTTCCAGTGAGTACGGCTGGCGCAAGAACCCCGTTACGGGGGTCAACAAGCTCCACGCCGGTACCGACTTTGCCGCCCCGGGCGGCACGCCCATCTATGCAGCCGCCAGCGGTTATGTGCAGGTGGCGGGCTGGTCCAGCGGCGGCTACGGCAACTATGTCATCATCTACCACGGCAAAATGT
>ONZX01001016.1_pt1 | contig 15285 bp, 7 predicted proteins | sample 1671831 | NCBI WGS metagenome assembly ONZX01 (sample SAMN06348197, study PRJEB24527) | human gut metagenome | reverse complement strand
TTTTTTCTTTTACTTTCGTTAGTCCCTTCATATACTCTGTATTGGGAGCGACAAAATCGGACATGATTTTGGGAAATTTTGAAAAATAATTATTCCTCTACCTATAAAGCGTTGGAAATGGTATTTACCAACCCCTTTTTGCAAGTTTTTTGTACATAAATGAACTACTTCTTCTCCAGTTGCATGTTCCAGAGAACGTGAGGGCATAGATTTTCTTGAAAAATCATTTTTCCACTAATCACATGTGGCAGAGTGTACAATGTCAGATGCTTTTTGAAAAAAGGCAAAAAAAAGCACTAACCGTTATAGTCAGTGCTTGTCGCTCAATTATATTAATTCAAAATTTTCTATGGACACCCTGTTTCATCAAAAAATTTTTATTCGGTAATCAATCGTTATTTTCTCGACCACATCATACAATCTATCTTTTTATCTGATTAAAAAGGCACTAACTTTTTTACGGTTAATGCCCTTTTGGTTAATCATCATTTCATTCTGCAATTTTCATCACGTCCCAGTAAATTTTCATCAGGGCGTTCTATGTTATTTACAGCATCTTTTATGTCCTGATACAAATTTCTCTGAGGTTGCAAATTCATTTCGTCCATTGTCAGCAACCAATTTCCGCTAAAATAATTTGCCATGCGATTATTTGAATTTGATATTTCTTTCAAGGTTTTATCTATTTTGTCTAAATTCATTTCAACAAATTCATTACTATCTATCGTCCCCGTAAAATATATCCATCTTGAATATTCCGTTTTCTTTTGGGTATTTCCTTTAATATAAGCTACTTCAAGTTGAATTGCTGGAGCAGTTTCCGTCGCAATGTTTGCTCCAGATCTTGCTATACTGCCAGTTATTTTCTCATTCGGATATAAAGTAAAATCAGATTCAAAAATCGTGAGTTGGTACCAACTCGCCCTGCTTGCTGCGATTGCAAACTCGAAAACTTCCTGAGCAAAAAAATAACCGCCCGCATCAAGTGAAACTTGAAAATGGACGGTCTTGATCGCAAAATGATTTTCAAATTTGGAAGGCACATTGAGAGGCTTTATAGCGCCCGCAAGCAGGGCAGACGTATATACATCGTCTGCATCTGCAAGCAATGTGTCTGTCTATACAAACACCATTTGCGTTGCAAAATACTTGTTGGGAACACCCAAACCCTTGAACTGCATCCAGTGGATGCAGACTGTGCGATTGCATCGCTGATTCGTTCAAACTTATCGCAGCCCTATATTATCGCTCACACTCCCGATCAGGATATCAAATGCAGAAGCGGCCATCTGCATCTACGCAAACAGCCGCTTCATGATTCATTTTGTACTGGTCACTGCAGTACCTTATTCATCAGCTCTTGATAGCTGTCCACATGGTCGTATGTCACAAGACCATCTGACAATTTTGCGAAGAGCTTCTTGGCGCAGTCGATCTTGGACTTCTCGATTGGGCGCAAGTTCAGGCTTTCCATCGTTCCTTTGGTTTCTGCAATAAAATAGATGTGCTTCACCTTGCCCTCGTGGAACACAATCGCCCAGTCCGGGGAATAGTGCCCAACAGGCGTAGGAATAAAGAAACCTCTGGGCAGCTTTGCATAGATGAACACTTCGTCTGCGCCATCAAGGTTTTCGGCAAATTTGCGTTCCACACTCTTTTCGGCAGAGCCGTCGGTAAAGACATAGTCCTGAATGGCTTTCTTTGCCGGATAGGCTTTATCCATTGTCAAGCCGTGTTTTTCCGCCGTGAAGATGCTGCTGTCGTAGCTGCCTTCAATCGTATCATAGGTGATATGCTCCACGATCATGGTAGCTTTCTGCTCCTTAACCAGCCGGATCACCTTTGCGATAAATTCTTCCGGGTTGTTCTGGTACATCGCAAAGGTTGTCGGCTTGATGCCCTGCAAAATCCGTGCAACGGTATGCCGGGTCAGCGTTGTGCCCTCTGCAATTTTGCCGATCAGGTCATACGCAACCTGACCTGCGTAGTCATGTTCTAATTTTTTTGTTCTGCTCTTGGCATCGCTGAAGCTGCTGCCTTCTCGCACCATATCGGCACTCAGGACATCTTTCTGCCCGGCATAGGTAACGGTATATTGCAGGCGACTGACGTACAGTTCCCTGTCGATGTATTCGATTGCTTTCTGAATCAGTTCCTCAGAATCAAAATCCACCGTATAGGCGTATTTGTGGTTGATCGTCTGCCAGAGCTTCTGGAACTCAGCTTTTTCAAACCGGTCGTTCAGCGGATTTTCCAGCACTTTCGGCTTGTTGCCATCCTCAAACATGGACTTGAGCATACTGTCATCATAAATCGCCTGCACAAGCGTGTGTACGCCCTCTTCGATGGGCTTCAGCGTTTCCGGCACCGGTGCCAGCGTTCCGGCCTGTACATCGTCCCGGTAGTCCTGCGTGACGTTATCCTGCTCATCCACATAGTTATTGCGGACAAGATACTGATAGATTGCCCGTGCCTGACGGTCATCCACCTTGACGATTTTGCCATCCAGCCTGATGGTCTTGCCGGTGAAATATGCAATGTCGGCCTTGCGGGGGCGATCATACAGCACTGCTTCGGTCTGCTTTTGCAGTCCGTCTACAAATCCTGCATAGCTCTCGCTGGCAATAACGGTCAGGACGTTGATATCCTGCACCTTATCTCCCAGCACTTCCGCATCCATGCGGTTCCCATCCTTGTTCACGCACAGACGCAGTCCACGGCCTACTTCCTGCCGCTTCTGCGTGGTACTGTCGCTGTGCTTCAGGGTGCAGATCTGGAACACATTCGGGTTATCCCAACCTTCCCGCAGTGCGGAGTGGGAGAAGATGAACCGGGTCGGCTCTTCAAAGGACAGCAGACGTTCCTTGTTTTTCAGGATCAGATCATAGGCAGAAATGTCATCCGACATATCCGAGCCACGCTTGACCGAACTGTTGACGCTGTGACCTTTCTTGTCGATGCTGAAATAGCCCTTATGGACATCATGCACATCTGTTGAATCCAGATAGGCTGTATAAGCAGGGTCAAACAGGGTGCGATGCTCATTCAGAACCGAAAGATACTCCTGCTCAAAAATCTTGCCGTACTCGCCCAGCAGCTCGTTTCCGTCTTCATCGTACTGGCGGTATTTTGCCACTTCGTCGATGAAGAACAGCGAAAGCGTCTTGATGCCCAGTTTGAAAAGTTCCTGCTCTTTTTCAAAGTGCGAAAGGATCGTTTCATGGATCTGCACCCGGCGCATATCATTTTCGGAAACGTCACCGGTAACATCGCCTTTGCGGATGGTATCGCCGTTCGTAAAGGTCACAATGCCCGTGATCGGGTCGATTTCCGACACTACGAAGCCCTTGTACTGCTCCATTTCCCCGGAGATGTAATAGAGATTATCGCCCACATCCAGCGTATGGAACTCTCGCTTCGTGCCGTTCTGGTGGCTGACCTCCAGCTCCACTTTTGCCCGTGGCGGATTCTTCGGGGAGATGATGATGCTTTCCAGATACAGATACTTGTCCGTACCACGCAGATTTTTGACCTCAAAGCCTTTGACTTCGATTTTCTTGACCAGCCGCTTATTGTAAGCGTCCAGCGCATCCAGAACGTAAATCAGATTGTGCTGCTTGGCGTGAGTAGCAGAGTAGTTCAGCGTGAAAAGCGGATTGAACTTCTTCAGGGCTTTCTGCGTGGCAGAGTCCTCTTTACCCATCTTCTGCGGTTCGTCCAGAATCAGGATCGGGCGGTTGGCGGCAATCACATCAATCGGGCGGCGGGAGCCGAACTCGTCCCGCTTGGTGTAAATAATTCTCGCAGCGGCATCACCCTTGCGGCCTTCCACGTTCTTGTCCTCGTTCATGGATGCCGCAAACGCCTGTGTGTTGATGATCATGACATTGATGCCGGAATTGCTGGAAAAGGAATCCAACTGATTCAGGTTGCTGCTGTTGTAGATAAAGAACCGTGCCTTTTTGCCGTAGCACTCCATAAAGTGATCGGCAGTGATCTCAAAGGACTTCTTTACGCCCTCACGGATGGCGATACTCGGCACAACAACGATAAATTTGCTCCAACCATACCGCTTGTTCAACTCGAACATGGTCTTGATGTAAACATAGGTCTTGCCTGTGCCGGTTTCCATCTCAATATCCAACGAGCATCTTCCCATCGGTGCCACCAACTTGTCCGACTGATGGATGTTTGCTTCTGCCTGCAATGTGCGGATGTTCTGAAGCAACTCCTGATCGGTCAATTGGAGTGCTTCGTTCTTAAAGCCGGAATCGTTGATTAAATCCTGCAATTCCACCTGTGTTGCATCGTCCCCGTTGGAAACAAGGCTCAACTGCTGCGGCTGTGCAGACAGGTTTCCCATATCACGCAGGTATGACACGCCTGCATTGTAGGGTTGCCCCTGAAAGACCCGTGCCACCGCATCCACAGCGTCAGTCTGGTACTGCTGAATCTTAAAACTAAACTTCATCTTTGTGGTTTACCTCCTGCTCCAGCATCAGGAACCGGTCAAAGTCACTTTCATACAGGCGATCCTGAATGACACGATACTTTTCGTATTCAGTCTCCGCATGGAGTTTCGCCTGCTCTGCGCTGATTTTACCAGGGCCTGTCAACAGTTCGTTGCCGTTGAACTCCAGAAAACCGTCCAGCCGCTTCGCCCAGTCCTCCATGCTCATGGGAATCTTGCGTTCCGCTTGCAACTCGGCATAATCCAGATAGAGCGACACGATGCGCTCCAGATAGTTCATTTCCTCTTTGCTCAGGTAGTTCTTGGCCACCGTCACATCTGCTTTCAGGATTTTTCCGTCCGGCGCATTTTCCCATGTGGTAAGCCCCATGTGCTCCTTGTTGGCATCGGCACGTTCCACGATCAGCTCTGCCGCCGTGTGGCGATGCACGGCATAGTGCATCTTGTTCTGAACCGTCTGGAAGAACAGCCGGGTCGTCTTGGCATCCTTGTCGTAATCAAACGATGTTGCGTACAAATCCGTCACTTTCTGGTAGAACTTGCGCTCCGACAGGCGAATTTCACGAATCTGCTGCAACTGACGCTCAAAATATTCATCCGTGAACATGTGGCCTTTTTTCAGCCGTTCCACATCCATTGTCCAGCCCTGAATGGTGTGGTCCTTGACGATCTGCCCCGCCCACTTGCGGAACTGCACCGCCCGCTGGTTGTTCACCTTGAAGCCGACTGCAATAATCATTTGAAGATTGTAATGATCCTGCTTGCGGCTGATCTGCCGGTCACCTTCGGTTTGAACTGTCAAGTATTTCTTGACAGTTGCCTCCGGAGCGAGTTCCCCATCCGCATAAATGCGTTTGATGTGCTGTGAGATCGTCTGCTTTGACACATCATATAATGCCGCCATCATCTTCTGCGTCAGCCAGATATTCTCATCCTCATAGCGCATTTCATAGCTTGCATTGCTCTCACCCGTAGATGCCACAAAGGTCAAATATTCTGCCGCTGAACTGCAAAGTTTTTTCTCTTCTTTTCTCTCCATCACAGTAATCTTCCCTTCTCACCTTATAGAGATCTGCGACAGCCTTACCACATCAGGAGAAATTCCTTTTGAAATCAAAAGTTCCTGTATTCCAATTTTCGTCAACTCGGAGGTAACAAACGGACTGATCGTAATTTCTTCGATAATATCTCTTACCGGGAAATTTTTCAATTCCAGCTGCGGACGAATCGTTGTTCCTGATAGTGAAAATTCTTTTGAGCAATTTTCGCCTAAGTATTGATCTTCAAACGGAATTCCCATTCGATACTCATGTTCAAAGGAAAACGATGGTGATTTAACAAGCAGGCAAAACATTAAAATTTCGTCATAAATCATCAGTTCATTTTTTATAGAGTAGAAATAGTTTATTGCGTGTCTAGTTGATTCTTTGATTTCGTACTCAACCTCTCCATCTATCAGATTCATCAAACCTTTTTCGAGATTTGCATCCCGAAATCCATAGAAGAATTCTTTCAATTTTTGGCTATTAAACTTTATACAGCATCCATCTTTTGCATACATTCGCCACATTGCAAGGTCATCATATCGCCGAGACAATGACAAAATATAATAGTGAATATCGCATAAATATCGCTGCATATACGGCGACCCATCACTTATGCTCTTTATGCGTTCAATTTTCCCATGCTCAACATTATCAATCGCTGTCAGAACTTTTTTGCCAAACTCTTCTTCGGCTTTAGGTGCAAGATAATCTTTCAACCAGTTCAGCGCATAAGACAGTTCCTGTGTGTCGTTCAGGAAACGATAATCTGTCAAGCGAATCGTTTCATTTTGCAGGATAGAAAAAAGTGAACCAATAGATGTATAGTGATAAAGATCAATTTGGGGATATTGAATTTCAGCCATCATTACAGCACCTTCCTTACCGTTTCCGGGCTATACGTTTCAAAAATCTGGTCAAAGTTTGTTGCAACGCTGTCGTTTGCCATGGAGCTGTCACGGAAAACAGCATAGTACGGCTTCATCTGAGCAATCGCCTTGACAGTTTCCTCGGTCACATCATGGTCAAAGCAGGCCAGTAAGAAGCCCTCTGCCACGTTGAACACCTTTTTGCCCGCAATCTCTTTCACCTCAATGGGGCTGGACAGCAACACACCCAGATCAAGCATCACCTGGAACAGCAAATCTTCCGGGGTACGGTCAGGTTTTACGTTATCCACCAGCGAGAACAGGTCCTGCTGCTGGATCTTCTCCGGCGTGTAGTAGACATTTTCCATATTGCTGCTGTCCAACCGCAAACACCGGAAACCCACATCCAGTGTGGAGTTTGGAGTGTTGAGAGTGGAGTTTGTGTCAAGCCGCACTCCATCCATTGACAGCTGTCCCCCCGCAGACAGAATTTGCTTGCCCGCACGGCGGATGCGCTCTTTGCCGATTTCTGTAAGCTTGTGAGGGACATTCAGTGAATCGCACAGTGCGATTGCGTTACCTAGAACTTGTTTTGCACTTCCAGTCACCTTTTCAATGGAATTATCAAGATTTTCTGGAATTTGCACAAGTATAAAATGTACACTCGGCACAGTCTTTGCAGCAATATCCATAACAACTTCGCCCGTTGTCCCAGAACCAGAGAAAAAATCCAGAACAATATCTTCCCTGTGCAAGCCAATGGATGTAAATAAAGTACGAAGTAAATCACAATCTTTAGGATTTGTAAAGCAATTTGTTCCCAATAATGCTGTTAATTTTTTTGTTGCAGCACGACCGTCTTTATATTTAACGCTACCAACACTTTGATTTACAGTGTCCAGAAGATATGTTTTATTACATGGAACTTTCGTTTCATCCTTTCCAAAATGAACCAATCCGTTCTTTATGCGTTCTTTCATCGTTGATTCCGGATAACGCCAGCCGCTAGCAGGTTGCTTCACTATCTTTCCGGTCACCGGATGAACTACATCATATCTGTATTGACCAAAATGTGGTCCTGAAATATCAGAAGCAAAGTATATTCCTTTTTCGTCCATCCACGAATAATGCTTATTTGAATACACTGGACTATTTTCCGGAAAAGATTTATACCATTCCTGTGCAGCAGAATGAATAGCGTCCCAATCGTCACCGTATTTCTTTCTAAACTCACTAAAAGCTACTTGAATTTCTTCAACTCCCTCCTTTGGTTCATACCATTCTCCAGAATTAGCAATCTTGTTTTTGCAATAGACCAATATATATTCATGTTGAATTGAAATATACGCCTGATCGTTTTTGCTACTATTCTTCCATATAATTTCTCCGGCACAATTGATTTCACCAAAAATATCATCTAATACTTTTCTCAAATTAGCAACTTCATTCTCGTCAATACTTGCAAAGATTACTCCATCATCCGTCAACAAATCTTTTGCAATTTTCAGACGTGGATACATCATATTGAGCCAGTCTGTATGAAAACGACCATTGCTCTCCGTATTTGTCACCATGCGATTGCCGCTTTCATCGTAATCGCCGGACTTCACTCTCCACTCTCCACACTCCACACTGAAATCGTCATTGTAAACAAAGTCATTCCCCGTATTGTACGGCGGATCAATGTAGATCATCTTGACCTTACCCAGATAGGTCTCCTGCAAGAGCTTCAGCACTTCCAGATTATCGCCCTCAATGTAGAGGTTTTCACTGTCAAAGCCGCCGGGCGTACCATCCTTGCCCACACTGTCTGCCACAACCGGGCGCAGGGTTGCTGTAATGGGCGCATTGGCCGCCAGCATCGCCTTTTTCTTATCCGGCCATGTAAATTGGTAGCGTTCTTCCCGGCCCTCCACGATGGAGTCGGAAAGCTCCTGCCGCAGAACGTCAAAGTCAATGGCGTGTTCTACCTTGCCGTTGCGTTTCACCTCGGTAATTGCATTGGGGAACAGCTTGCCAATCAATTCTATGTTGCGCTGTACGCCGTCAAGGCTGTGCATTTTTAAGTTTTCCATAAAGTTAATTTTCCTCCGGAATCCTCATCATCATATTATAGTGAGCCAAATGCCCCATTTCTTCAAAGACCATTCTGAATGCTTCCAAATAAAGGCTGACCGAATTCTGCTGTATCGGTGCGCAACAGATATCATCGAACTTACTATGTGATCCATCATTTGCCCATGCCAACAATGTTTTTACGACCCAACGATATTTTCCATTCACCTTGTCTGGCAATCGGTTCAACGATATATCGCCATAGTACTTATAATAATGTTCCAGAATCCGCCGCATCGTATTTTGAAGAGAATTGCTGCTAACCTCATCTGGGTGTTCAGACGCATATTTAACATCTTGCCAAAGTATTTCGTATGTCGATTGAACCGGATTATCTTTATTCCAATTTATTTTTGATATTCCCTTATATTTTCGAATCGTCCAATAGTTCATTTGTTTTGGTATTTTTTTATCCAGCGATTGATTAAATGTAACTTCCTTATAAAAGTACAGATTATGTGACAATACAAATAGCTGCCGTATATTTGATGAGCCATAGTATATAGACTCATACAGGTCACGAACCAAAGTTGAAACAACAAAAAGAACTTCGCTATCCATACTCGAAACAGGGTCATCAATTACAACAACTTGCTCAGAAGTTATTCCAGAATCATCCTGACTTCCCTTAAGAAGCGCATAAAAGTAGAGAAATGTAACAAAGTTTTTCTCTCCCTCACTTAATGTCTTATTTACAGGTGTTCCATCGTTTCGGACAAGCCCATAGCTATGCTCATCCGAACCAACTTCAAGTCGAAAACCTGTAAATCCAAATTCTTCGAGCCATTCATTGATACGGTCTTTCGTTGGAATAACACTTGTCAATGCAGCTTGTAAATTTTTGATATCTGCATCAAGCCTACTTTTCTGAAGTAAGCCCTCTCTAATTTCTGCATTCAGAGCAGCAATTTCACCTTCTAACTTCTTTTTTCCTTTTCTATATGCGGCAATATCAGAAGAAGCATCATTCACAATAAAACGCCAAATTTGCTTTTTCAGTAATGCCTGCTCTTTACCAAGTTGCGAAACCATTATATTGTGCTCTTGGATTTTGCAATTTGATTCCCTAACCAAATTAACAAGTTCTTCTGGAAGATTTCCATATTCCAAAAGTTCAACTGGCATACTTGGATTAGCTTTCTTTGACAGCAATAATTGTTTATTATTATCAATTACATTTTCAAGTAGCTGTAAAGAAGCTTTGAACGTCTCAGCATCCATGAAATCTGCGTTTTTCTGTAGGATAGAATCTAGCTGCTTCAGCAATTGGCTACTACTAGCATCATACTGAGATATGATTTCATTGACTTCTTTTATATTTGCCAAATATGTTTCATCAAAGTATTGATCCAGTTTTTCTTTCAAGCTATCTTGAATTCTACCCTGACAGAATGGGCAAATTCCGTCACTACGATCAAGATAAGTCATACCAGCTTTTACCCAGTCGCTATTATTCAGCTTTTTTATTAATGCACTGATATCAATATCTTCTTTTCCGACAATTTTCTTTTTCAAAATCGGCGAACGGCTGAGTTCCAAAAACTTTGTAAAATTCGGAAGCGAAATTTCAGGAAGCACCATAGGCTTTTCACCGAATGCAACCTTCGCTCTATTGCTCAGTTCTTCGCGAGAGAATAGCGGCTCTTTGTTTGATACTGCTTGCTGAAGGAGTTGCTTCTGAAAGTTAGTTTTACTATTCAAGAAGCCTTCCATTCCATCTCTCAAAGAACTAGAATCAAATCGTTGTTTTCGAGACCAGAATATATCTGTGTATTTCTTTTCAAATGCCACCAATTCGGCCTCTTTGCCACTTTTTCCGTCTGCTCCCTTTAATGTATTCGATTTTTTTGTCCGTTCCAAATCCAACTCATGAATTTGCTTTTCTAATTCTCGAATCTTCTCTTTTGTTTCCAGTTCTTCTTTGCCAAGCGTGAATATTCCTGGCATATCCGAGTCATCTTTGAAGTTTTCTGCAACAAAATCCGAATTATAGACTTTACAGGGAAATGAACTTCCATTTTCCCACTCAACGGTACAATTCGGATATTGCTCTGGTGAACGAAGAACTCTGCTAATCGTCGTTTTTCCCGAACCATTTGAGCCGAACACAAAGTTCAATTTCTTCAGCTTATCCATAGTTTGAGTTTCATTTCCAAATGTTGCCGTATTTTGAAGGGAGATTCGAGTAATCATTTTATCACATCCTTTAACACATCAGCCAATGCTCTGAATGGTCTTTTGCAAGACTTTCGCCTGTTGCACCAGCTCAAATTTCTTCTTCGGTTGCTTTTCCTTACGGATTTTGGCTTCCAGTGCCGCAATCTGTTTTTTCAGCTGCTCTCGTTGCTTCTGCTGCTCCACACTGTCTTTCAGGGACGCACTTTCTCCTGTGCCAAGCACATCACCTGCGATCTGACGGACAAAGTTCTCGTATACGGCATCCAGCGTAAGCCCTTCCAGATGCACCGGCAGGTCGTCCTCGTCCAGCCAGTCCGTAGAATAATAGCGGTCTACCTTAAAGGCCGTCTTGCCCGCCGCAGCCTCCTTGTAGCCGATGACCGCACGATACTTGCCCTCGTATTCCAGCAGAAAGAGGATGTGATACGGAATTTCCCGGTCGATCTGGCGCAGCACACTCTCGTCCAGCTCCGGGGCAGACAGCCGCACCTCGAACACCTCGATCTCCGTCACCTGCCCGCCAGCAGCCAGATTCAGGGTGGTGGCAGCAATCTTATTGCGCCAGTAGATGATCCTGATCTGTTCGACAAAGGCTTTCTTCATAGCCGGAGTGACAGCGATGTTCTCATAGAACTTCTGCTTCGGGATGCGTTTATTGAACTCGGTAGATACAGGCAAGTCCAGCACGTTTTTCACCTCTATGTGTTCATTTCACGACAAGAAAACAAATCAACTCAAAGTCATCCAGCCCAGACACCTGACTGAGTAATGCCGTTGTTCCGCCCGCAGAGAACAGGCTGTCGATATCGCTTTCTTCCTTAACATCAATGATCGAATCAATGGCTTCACTCAGCAATTCGGACATTTCTGCCATGTCCTTTCCGTCGTCTGTTTCCCGATTGAAGCGTTCGTACACCTCTTTGATCGGCTCAGACTTTCCACGGCACAGCAGACGGATATCATCCAGCATCTTTTTGGGGTTCAGATAATCGCAGACGATCTGCCCATCCATTCCGATGTAGACCATGTAGAACGGATGGATACGGTTGCGATTATCCGCATTGACGCTGTTATTGATGTTTTTCAGAACGAAGATCACGCCCTCCGGCAGTTCATCCGTAGCCGGAACCACCGCATGAAGTCCACGGGGCTTCTTGTCCAGATCACCGTTGTGTTTGATGTAATCCAGCAGGTCGAGCCTGAACTCGTTCAGTCCCAGATCCATGATGGAAATGCCGTCCGACATATCCTCGATGTCCACGACCTCTTCCTGCAAGCGTTTCAGCTGTGCCTTGCGATACTCCAAATCGCCCTTTTCTTCGGGGTTGATAAGGTCATCATCGCCGGTAGAGGTCATAACGGTGATTTTCATGCGGGTCTCCACACGGGATTTCAGGTTGATGTAATCGTCCAGTGTCAGATCGGGCCAGAAATTCACAAGCTGGATGTACTGGTTTCTGCTGCCAATACGGTCGATTCGTCCAAAACGCTGGATGATGCGCACCGGGTTCCAGTGAATGTCATAGTTAATCAGATAGTCACAGTCCTGCAAGTTCTGGCCTTCAGAAATGCAGTCTGTCGCAATCAGCACATCAATTTCCGTGGCACTACCGGGCATCAGAACATCCCGGTCTTTGGAAATGGGAGAGAAGCAGGTCAGCACATTGTTGAGTGTTGCCTTGAAGCCTTTGATCGTGGTACGTCCGTCAATCGAGCCGGTAATTACAGCGGTATTCAGCCCATATTTCTGTTTTACAAACGCACTCACATTGTCAAAGAGGTACTCTGCCGTATCCGAAAATGCAGAGAAAATCAGCACTTTTCTGTTGCCGGCATTGATCGGATGCTCAATTTTTTCAGACAGCAGCTTGAACAGCTCTTGCAGCTTTGTGTCATGCTGCGGCGTAATGTCTGCCACCATAAAGGTCAGCAGTTCCAGAATTTCCGCATCTTTCCGAAGTTCATCGCGCCAACTCTTCCAATCCATATCCGCAAGATCGATTTTGACTTTTTTGCCGACGGTGAAAAAGTCAGTGTTTTCATCGTCCATGTCAAAATCGTCTCCGGCCATGTCGTATATATCCAGATCAGCGTGGCCGGAGCGTTCAAACTGGTCAATGGACCAAATCGTACCATCAATCAGTTTCTTGATGCGCATCAGGGTCAGCTGGAACGAATGTACAGAGCTTTCCAGCCGTTTCAGCAGGTTAATACTCATCAGCCTGCAAATGCCCTGCTCACGACCTCTCTGGGTCAGATTTTCTCCCTTATTGTGCGTCAGCTCCTGATATTTCTGGATCTTACTTGCGAAGATGTAGTTGGAGGGCATATAGACGCACAAGCTCAGCTGAATCAGCTGCTCATAAATTTCGTTGTAGTTGATGGCATTATTCAGGTCTGTCAGACATGGCCGAACGGAGATCGGCTTCAACCGCTCTGGGAACTTTCCGATAGCGTTGGTGTTGTAGTACTTCTCAATATGCTTCCGAGAACGTGCGATGGTAACACTGTCCAGCAGCTCAAAGAAGTCGAAATCCAATGTCCGCAGCAGCGCATCCGTGGTTCTCTCTTCTGGTTTCAGCTTGCTCCATGCGTTAAAAGCTTTCTGCGCCTGCTTGAAGATGTCCTCAATGCTCTTTGAGGTGTTCAGCCTTTCATCCAGATACTCGGAGCTTCCCTCATAGGCAAGGGCGAGCTGATTTTTCAAATCCACAAAGCGGTTGTTGACCGGCGTTGCCGAAAGCATCAGCACCTTGGTTTTAACTCCGGCACGGATCACCTTATCCATCAGTCGCTGGTAACGGTTGTCCTGCGTCTTGCTGTGCGTACCGATGCCGTTGCGGAAGTTGTGGGATTCATCAATGACGACCAGATCGTAGTTGCCCCAGTTCAGGCGATCCAGATCGAGGCCATTCGATTTTCCGCTGCTTCTGGACAGGTCTGTGTGGAACAGGACGTCATAGTTCAGCCGATCCGATGCAATTGGGTTGTTCACATAGTTGTCCTTGTAGGTGTTCCAGTTTTCCGCCAGTTTTTTGGGGCACAGCACAAGAACCGACTTGTTTCGATTCTCATAATACTTTACGACAGCCAGTGCGGTAAAGGTCTTGCCAAGGCCAACACTGTCCGCAAGGATGCAGCCGTTGTACTTTTCCAGCTTATTGATGATGGCAAGCACCGCATCCTTCTGGAAGTCGTACAGCAGGCTCCAGATTTTGCTCTGCTTAAAGCCGGTTGCCTCATTCGGCAGTTCATCTTCTGAGATGTCGTCCAAAAACTCGCTGAACACATGATACAGCGTCATAAAGTAGATAAACTCCGGGGAATTTTCTGCATAAGCCGTGCTGATATTTTCCAGAACCACATCTGTGACATCCTGCATTTTGTCCCGGTCGTTCCAAAGAGAATCGAACAGCTTCATGTACTGCTGTGCGAACGGAGCCTCCATACAGTTGACCATGTTGTAGCTGTTATTTCCGCGTTCACAGCCAATATCGACCGTTGTAAAGCCGCCAATCGGCATATAAGCGGTCTGTGCTGCGCCGGAATCCACAGTCATAAAGCCAGCCATATTTTCGCCAGTGGTGTTCGATTTGAACGTAGCCTTTCTTCTGATCCAGTCTGCGCATTCCTTTGCGATGGCTCTCTGGGTCATCTCATTGCGCAGTTTGATTTCAAACTCTGTACCGTAAAGGCTCGTTTCACGGGAAATGCGGGGAATGTAGAACTCCCGCTTCTGCTTTTCAGCCTTTTCTTTCACAAAAGTGGGCGATGTAAAGATAAATTCAAACTCATCTATGGTTTCCAGCTGCTTCTTCAGCTCTTTATAGGCATACATCGAAAAGCAGGCTGCCGCAATAGACACCCTGCTGCCTTTTTTGATTTCCACCCGCAGATCATCTCGAACGGTATTGGTGATGTTATCCAGAATTTTCATATCATCCACCGGTTTTATGCTTATCCGTATTCTTTTATAGTCTTGACTATGAAGGCGCTCTTACAAAAATCTATTTCTATTATACCACCCACTTTTTCCCCTGTAAACGAAAAAGCTGACGGTGTGTAGCGTGCAGCATCCATCAGCTTTTCGTGATACAAAAATCGGCACCCGCTTTTCAGTGAGTGCCGATTTTGTTACCCTATAGTGCGCTTTGATTTTTGGCGTAAGTGGCGTAAGTTTGGCGTAAATCCGCTTTTGCGCGCTCCAAAAATCAAGTGTTCATGCGGTTTTCAGGCAGTTATTAGTACATGCCGCCCATGCCGCCCATGTCACCACCGGCTGCGGGAGCAGCGGGGGGTTCGGGCAGGTCAGCGACCAGGCTCTCGGTGGTCAGCACCATCTCAGCAACGGATGCTGCGTTCTCCAGAGCGGAACGGGTGACCTTGGTGGGGTCAACGATACCGGCGGCGATCATATCCTCAACAAAGACCTCGTTCTGAGCGTCGAAGCCGTAGTTGGGCTTGTTGGCAGAAACGATCTTGTCGATGATGACACTGCCCTCCAGACCGGCGTTCTTGGCGATCTGGCGCAGAGGTGCCTCCAGAGCCTTCAGGACGATCTTGGCACCGGTGCGCTCGTCGCCTTCCAGCGTGTCGCACAGGGCGCGCA
>ONZX01001006.1_pt1 | contig 15458 bp, 8 predicted proteins | sample 1671831 | NCBI WGS metagenome assembly ONZX01 (sample SAMN06348197, study PRJEB24527) | human gut metagenome | reverse complement strand
TGCTCCAGTGCGGCGGCCTCGGCGTCCAGCTCGGCCAGAACCGTGCTGTTTCGCGCACTCATCTGCTGCAAAACCGCGTCGAACGTCAGCAGCTGGTACAGGCTTTTGGCCTGCGCCAGCAGCCAGACGGCTCCGCCGCCGTCCAGCCGCTGCATCGCGCGCAGCTGCTCACGGCAGACGGCCAGCCGCGCGTCGTACTCGGCCTGCTTGGCGTCCAGTGCGGCGCGGGCGGCGTCCGCCGCGGCCTGCCGCTCGTCCAAAACGGTCTGTGCATTTTGCACGGCGGCGGTCACGGCGGTAATTTGCCCGGCCAGCTCGGCGGCCTGCCCGGTCAGGGCGGCAACCTCGCTCTCGGTCTGCGTCTGTTCGTTTTGCAATTCTTCCAGGGCCGACTGTGCGGCTTCGTACTCCTGCCGCGTCTCGGTCTGCTTTTGCGTTAATTCGCTCTTTTTATCATCCGCGTAAGCGGTCAGGCCCGAAAAAAGGGTACAAAAAAGCAGCCCCGCCGCCAGAGCAGCGGCGGGGAAGTGCCTGTATTTCATCTTGTTACTCCGCTAATAGGGCAGTCCCGGTCAGGTCTGCGGGCGCGCTGTCCTGCCGTGCCTCAAAGTGCAGGTGCGGCCCGGTGGAATTGCCGGTGCTGCCCACATATCCCAAGACCTGGCTTTGAACCACGGACTGCCCGGCAGAGACGAGCGACGACTTCAAGTGCTGATACTCCGTTTCCAGCCCGCCGCCGTGGTCAAGCACGACATAGTTGCCCTTTTCAGCATCGTAGTCGGCGGTGGTCACGATGCCATCGGCAACGGCGTAAACCTCCGCGCCCTCCTCAGCGGCAAAGTCAATGCCGGGGTGGCCGTTTTCGGGGTCATAGCCGCTGACCTGCGGCGGGGGCGCGACCGGCAGGGTAAAGAGCTCCACGCCGGAAAGGGCTGCGGCTCCATCGGCGGCAGTCACCTGGTCGGAACTCGCATTGCGCACAGCTTCGGCCAGGATTTCATCTGCCTTTTCCTGCGTCAGTTCGGCGGCATCGCTGCCCCGGTAGGCGGTAAAATACCGCGGTTCGACCAACGTGCCGTTGACATGCATCTCAAAATGGCAGGCGTTGCCGGTGGTGTGCCCGGTGGAACCCACGTACCCGATAACCTGACCGGCGGTCACGGTCTGCCCGGGCACAACGGCGCAGGACTTCATGTGGGCGTACAGTGTGCCCCAGCGCAGACCGTCGGCGTCGGTACCGTGGTCGATCTCCACAAAATTGCCCCAGCTGTAATGCTCCTGCGCGGCCAGCACAACACCGTCCGCGGCGGCGTAAATCTCGGTGCCCTCGGCAGCGCACAGGTCGTCGCCCCGGTGGCTGTTCTCGGTGGCAAAGCGGGAAATATATTTGTACTTGACCGGGCAGACAAACCGTGGACTGTTGGCGGCGTCACTTAACGTCGGCAGCGTCGCGGCGGGCATGGCTGCGGGCGTCTCCGTGGGCGCAGGTGTCGGTGTCGGCTCTGCAGTCTCGGCAGTAGCGGCGGGCGGCTCCGGCGCGGCGTGGGCTGCCTCCACCTGCGGGCGCACCATACAGGCCGTCACGCTGACGCCCACGGCCACGGCGCAGAGCGCCAGCGCCCCCGCGCCCAGACGGCGGTAGTGCAGCAGGTGCACAATGCGCTCCTTCACGCTGCCCTGCCCGAAGGCAAGACTTCCGAGTGTTCGGATGGGGCGTCCCTGCATGGCAAAATGCAGCAGGCTCTCACAGTAGGTGCTGCGCTCGGCCAGCGTGCAGCCCTGCACGGCTGCCTCGTCGCAGGCGGCCTCCATGTCATGCTCAAAGGCGCGCAAGGCCAGCCACGCCAGCGGATTGAACCAGTGCAGGCAGACGACGGCATAAAACAGCGGCTTCACCAGCGGGTCGCGGCGGCGGATGTGGGTCCGCTCATGCAGCAGCACAGCCTGCCGCACCGGGCCTTGCAGGCTGTCCGGCAGGTAGACGCGCGGGCGCACAAAGCCCAGTGTGAACGGCGTGGGCACGCACGCCCCGCCGTAGCAGCCGTCGGGCGTTTTGCAGGCCAGCGCCACACAGCACTTTAATTTCAGGTAGCCGACGGCCCCGCGAACAGCCAGCACCAGCACACCGACCAGCCAGACCGCCGCCAGCGCGTGCCACGGCGTCAGCCGGGCGTACCAAGGCAGCGGGGCCGCAGCTGCGGCTGCGGCGGGGGCAGGGGGCAGCAGCGGCAGCTCGCCCAGCTCCTGCACGGTGTCGGCGGCAGCGGCCAGCGGGGCGCTCTCCGGGCGGGGCAGCTTCAGCGGGATGCCCCACGGCAGCACGAACCGCAGCCCTACGGCCAGCCACAGCCAGCACAGGAGCCGACTGGGCGCATGGGCGCGGCGCAGGGCCCTACAGACCAGCCATGCGGCCAGCGCGGCCACACCGCCGCGGGCGCTCAACAGCAAAAAGGCAAGAACGGTACTGCGCATGGCTATTCCTCCTTATAGCGGGCGGCGTCGAGCAGTGCGCGGATCTCGGCGGCCTCGGCGTCGCTGATGGGCTTTGAGTTCAAAAACGCGGCCACGAACCGCGGCAGACTGCCGTCAAAGGTCTTGTCCACCACTGCGGCGCTCTCGGCCTGCTGGACGTCCTCCTTTTTAATAAGGCTCGTCACGCGGCCATCGGCGTTTTGCAGCACGCCGCGCTCACAGAGCTTTTTTAAAACGGTGTAGGTCGTGCTTTTTTTCCAGCCCAGCCCCTCGGCGGCCAGCGCGACCAACTGCCCGCTGGGCAGCGGCTCGTTGTCCCACACAAGGCAGGCAAAGCGGTATTCGCCGTCAGCAAGGCGAAGCGGTTCATGGTTCAGCATAGGGAAAGCTCCTTTTGGTTTATTGCAATAGACCTATCTCTGCCTATAGTCTACTACGATAGACCAAAAATGTCAATAAAAAATCCCCGCCGGTGGTGCACGGTGGGGGCATCAAATCCGGAAATGGAATAAAAATTTATGTATTATTCGATGCTTTTGAAATTTTTATCCCTTATCCGTAATTTCTGAGTTCGCCCGCTGGGCAATTTCCATTATAATATAGGCAGTAAATTGAAAAGGAGTACCCAGCGATGCGAGCAATAAACCTGAAAACGAATCATCTTACCGCGCCCCTTGGCATGGATGCCGGGCCGCTGTTCTTGTCTTGGCAGTGCGTTGACGGCGTGCGCCAGACTGCCTATGAAATTGAACTGACCGCGAACGGCGAGACTGTTTGGCACAGCGGCAAGGTGCAGAGCGCCGCCGTGCACGCCGATGCCCCGACTGTGGGCGGCTCCCGCGTGCGTGGGTGCTGGCGCGTGCGCCTGTGGGACGAAAACGACACCCCCGGCGCGTGGAGTGAGGCGCACTTTGAAACGGGCTTGGCGCAAAGCGACTGGCAGGGTGAATGGGTAGACCCCGAAACGGAAGAAATCGACATCCCCGGGGATGATGCCATCAACGCCTTTGCCCGCCCCAACTGGGAGCGCAAGCAGGCGGAAAAAGAAGCCGCAGGCAAGGGCGCAGCCGAGCCGTACAAGCCCCATCGTCCGGCATCGTACCTGCGCAAAACCTTTACTGCAGCCAAGGGCGAAGCGCGGCTGTACATTACCGCCAAGGGGCTGTATGCGGTATGGCTGAACGGTGTGCGTGTCGGGGATATGGTTTTAGCCCCCGGCAGCTTTACCGGCAACAAGCACCTTGCAGCGCAAACATACGATGTAACGCAATATTTGCGTGACGGTGAAAACGAGCTGCTGGTTGCCCTTGGTGACGGCTGGCACCGCAGCACAGGCGGCGTTGACGGTGACCGCGACTTGTTCGGTGATACGCTGGGCGTGCTGTTTCAGCTGGAGGTGGACGGCCAAGCCGTCTGCGTTTCTGACGGCACGATGCAGGCAACGCAGTGCGGGCCGATCCGCCAAAACGATATGCAGCAGGGCGAGGTCTATGACGCACGGTTCGAAGGCAGCTTGACCGGCTGGCACGGCGTGCGCGCCTACCGCGACGACCTGCCCATCACCGGCATGAATACCGTGCCGATTCTGGAACACGAAGCCTTCCCCGGCAAGCTGCTGCAAACGCCCAACGGCGAGACCGTGCTGGACTTTGGGCAGAATATCGCCGGCTATGTGGAGATGGCGCTGACCGCCCGCGCCGGGCAAAAGGTCAAGCTGACCTGCGGCGAAGCGCTGGACGAAAACGGCAACTTTACCCAGGAAAACTTCCAGGACCGTGCCCGCCACAAGGAGGGCGGCACCGCCCAGATGCTGGAGCTTGTCTGCAAAGAGGGGAAAAACCACTTCAAGCCCCACTTCACCATCATGGGCTTCCGCTACGCTAAGGTCGAAACCGACGCCGACTTGACCGATGCTGTGTTTACTGCCCACGCCGTCTACTCCGATATGACGGTGACAGGCAAATTTACCTGCGGAAATGACGCGGTGAATCAGCTTGTCAAGAACAGCATTTGGAGCCAGAAGGGCAACTTCTGCGACATCCCCACCGACTGCCCGACCCGCGAACGCGCAGGCTGGACAGGGGATATGGGCGTGTTTATCGAAACCGGCCTGACTCTGATGGACTGCTACCCCGTGGCGGAAAAATGGTTGGCGGAGTGCCGCCTGAACCAGTACCCGGACGGGCGCATGGCGAACATTGCCCCGCCGAACGCCCGCCCCGGCTATATGACCCCGATGCTCTGCATGTCGGCAGGGTGGGGCGATGCGGCGATTCTGGTGCCGTATGCCCTGTACAAACGCACGGGTGACCGCAAAATTCTGGCGGACAACTACGAGATGATGCAGCGCTGGTACGGCTTTTTGCTGGGACGCGCACAGCAGACAACCGACGAGCAGCAGGGCGGTGATTACGCCAAGTTCACCGTTTTAAACGGCATGGACTACGGCGAATGGTGCGAGCCGGGCATCACCCCCATGCAGGCGATGATGAACCCGCGCAAGAGCGTTGGCACGGCGTATCTGGCCTACTCCGGGCGCTTGCTGGCGGAAGTGGCGGAAGCACTGGGCAAGGCGGACGATGCCGCCAACTACCGCGGCACCGCCGCCAACGCGGTAAAAGCCTACCGCGCGGCGTTTACCGAGAACGGCGTTATCAAGTCTGACCGCCAGTGCGAGTATGTCCGCGCCATTGCTTTTGCCCTGCTGGGTGAGGACGAAAGCAAAACGGCTGCCGCAACGCTGAACCAGATGGTCATCGAGAACGGCTGCCACCTGAACACGGGCTTTTTGTCCACGCCGTTTTTGTGCGATGTGCTGGCAAAATACGGCTATACGGACACTGCCTACAAGCTGCTTTTGCAGCCCGACGCCCCCGGCTGGCTGTATGAGGTCGGCAAGGGTGCGACTACCGTATGGGAGACATGGACGGGCATTGACGAAAACGGCAAGCCCCACGAATCCCTGAACCATTACAGCTACGGCGCGATCTGCGGCTGGCTGTTCGGCGGCGTGTGCGGCATCCATTACGCGGACGGCGCACTGACGATTGCCCCTACGCCCGACAAATCGCTGGGCTGGGCGAAAGCTGCCTATGATTCCCCGGTCGGGCGCATTGTAAGCGGCTGGCGGTATGACGGCGATGCGGTAGCGTATGAGTTTGAAATCCCCGCCAATCTGACCGCCGATGTCACCCTGCCCGATGGGCGTAAGCTGACCCTTGCCCCCGGAAAGCACACAGTATAAGAAGAAAGCGCCTGCCCTGCCGTAAAACTTACGGCAGGGCAGGCGCTGTTTTTGATAAACTGGAAGTTGTTGTTACAAACGATTCAGAAATTCATTTGCTTCCTTTCGCTCCTTAAAAATGTAAATGTCTTTATTCGCATATTGATTTAACAGTTCCATCACCCTTGGTCTGTTTTGGCAATTATAGTTTTTTACAAATTCAATAAACTCCCCATCTTCTTCATTTTCTATCCATGGCATATCCGTCCGGGGTTTACCTCTTCGTTTTTTGATGCCATCAAGACAGACATTTACTGTGTAATCCAGAAAAACAACAGTATCACATGCTTGCAATCTCATTTCTAATGTGGATTTGTAATTTCCGTCAATAATCCATTCTTCACTTTGAATTGCATTTACTAACCGTTCGCGGAAAACAGATTTATCCACAATCGTTCTATCCGGATTCCAATACATCAAGTCTAAATGATAAAGCGGAATGCCTGTCAATTTATGCAGCTTTCTTGAAAATGTGCTTTTACCGCTTCCGGGACAACCTATTACTATAATTCTTTTCATAGCGCTATACCATAAACTCCCGATTTTCTGCCCTAAGTATATCACACAAAAAACCGAATTTCAACGCAGGAAAAACAAATCCCCTGTCCTTTCGGGCAGGGGATTGCGGTTTAAGTATACTGTTTCAGATATTCGGCACTGACCTGCAAGCTTTTGACGGGGGAGTTATCCACCCAGTTGCGGTGGCTTTCCAGAATCACGGCATCCACGCCGACAGAAAGCGCCTGTGCCATCAGGCTGTCGAGATCCATATTGCCGGTACCCAGCTCCATGCTGTCGGTTTTCAAAATCGGCGTCACGGCGCTGCCCGAAATGCGGGTGCCGCGGTCATTGATGTGCCACAGCTTCATGCGGGGTCCCAGACGCTGCATCCACGCAAGCGCATTCGCGCCGCCCTCGGTGAACCAATAGCTGTCAAACTCAAAGTTGACGAACTGCGGGTCGGTTTCCTCCAGCAAAATGTCGTAGGCACGCTTTTCGGCGTTCACATGGCGCAGCTCGCAGTTGTGGTTGTGGTAGAGCAGCTCCACGCCCTCGGCCTTCAGCGCCGCGCCCGCCTTGTTCAGCCGTGCGGCAAGGTCGTGCATCGTGGCTTCATCGCCGTAGTCAAAGCGATACATACCCGTGATGACAACATACTTCGTGCCAAAGCTTTTGGCTTCATCGGCCACGGCCTTGGCGTCGCGTTCCAGACTGCCCAAATCGGTGTGCAGGCTGACGACCTGCAGCCCCGCTTCTTTGACCAAAGCGTGCCAGTCGAGATTGCCGCCCTTGCCCACGGGCATACCCGCCGCCTTGGTCAGCAGCCGCACCATAAAGCCGATGGGGTGGATCATAAATCCGCACAGCTCAATGCCGTCATAGCCGGCGGCTTTCATGGCAGCCAGCGTCTGGCGCGCCTCGTTTTCGTTGCTTAAGACGGTTCCCAGCATAAATTGCTGGACTGCTTTTGTGGGCATGGTTCAGCCCTCCATCTTGATGATTTTTCCCGTTGTGATGCCGTTTTCGTTGAAGCTGTCCACGCAGACGTAATAGGTCTGCCCGGACATCAGCGTGGAAAGCGTGACCTCATCGGCATCATAGACCAGCCAGCTCTGGTACAGTTTATCCGGTGCAATGCCGTAGCGCACATTGCAGCCCTGCGCGTTTTCAAGGTGCTGCCAGCTGATTTTGCCGTCCAGCGCATCCACGCGCACGGCTTTTGCGTCGGCCTGGGCGGGGCAAGCGCCCTCGCCGTTGCCGAACACACGCAGCCCGCTAATGCGCAAAGCCTGCCCGTAGGGCAACTCGCCGCCCGTCACGCGGATATACCGCGCGCGGATGCCATCCGCGTATTCATAATAGCCGTTGGAGCATTCGCGGGCGACATCCTCGCGCAGTGTCCATACCTTGCCGTCCAAGCTGGTTTCCACGGTGTAATGCGAAATCTGCGGGCGGGTTTCGATGTGGCGGGTCTTGCGGTCATCGCCGTAGCTGTCAGCAGGGAAGTCCACCGCCAGCGCTTCGTCCGCCATATTGACCTGAACCGCCCGCACATCGCAGTCCCTGCCCAAATCCACGCAGAGCCATTCGCCGGGCTGGTCGCTGCCCGCGCTCCACCAGCGGCGGCAATCCTCGTCCACGGCGTTGGCAGGGTCGCTGCCCTCGGCGGTGGAGGATGCCGTCACGGTCTTGCGGTAGCTGAGCAGCATCCACTTGGGCTGCTGGCTGGCGGCGTCAAATTTGCCTGCCGGAATCTCATGCGGGTAGTCGGCAAAATTCTGGTTGCAGTACAGCACGCCGTCCGCATCAAACCCGGCAGGGAACAGACCCACGCGGCGCTCAAAGTCGTGGTTGACCGAAATGCGCATCGTGGACGCGTGCCAGTAGTTGCCGTACTTGTCGGCAATGGTGCTGCCGTGTCCGGCACCCGTCATAAACCCGCCCGGCTTGGCGGAAAACGGGTTGGACGCCTGCAGCGTGAACGGTCCCAGCGGGGACTTGGATGTGTACACGCCGTCGGCGTAGGTGTTGTACTGGGTGCCGGGGCAGGCGTATTGCAGATAATACGTACCGTTGTGCTTTGTCATAAACGCGCCCTCGATATAGGGCTTGCCGACGGCGTTGAACATGGCGGTCAGCACTTCGGCGTTCAGCCCCGGAATCTGCGCCATCTGGGGCGGCAGCTCCAGCTTGCCGGTCGCCTCGTTATAGAACGGTTTCATGGATTTGTAAAGTACGCTGCTCTCTTTATCCACAATGCCGTTGTTGCCGGGGCGCTCATAGCCCAATTCTTCTTCGCGCCCGAAAATCAGTTCTTTCTTTTCCCCGATGGGCGTCATGGTTTCGGGGTCAAGCTCCACACCCCAGATGGGCGAGGTGTTGGAGCAGCCCCAGTAGAAATACACGCGCCCGTCATCATCGCAAAACATATCGGGGTCCCAAAAGGCGAACGGGGCGCTGACCTCGGTAAACGGCTCGGTCAGCGGGTCAGCCGTGCGCAGAATCGGGCAGTTGCGGCCCTTGCGGCTGGCGCAGAAGTAGAGGTAATCGCCCACCTGACGCACATCGGGTGCGTAGTCGTAAATCAGCAAATCGGGGTCGGCGTGGAAATCCCAGTGCAGCAGGTCGTCCGAGTACCAGAACCCCGCCGACATCGAAACAAACAGATAGTATTTGCCCTTGAAGTACACCAGTGTCGGGTCAGCGCCCTCGCGGAAACCGGCGATGCGCTCACCCTCCTTCATGTGCTGGTAACGGTAGCCCAAATCCAAGGGGTTGCAGTAGGTTTCCATAAAATCACACATCCTTTTTGATGCCCTGCAAAACGCGGTTCAGCTGCTTGATGCTCTCGGCGTCCGTGCCTGCCTGCTTGAGCATACTCTCCACGGTCATGCGCTGCATGGCGCGCTCCATCATGGCAACCAGCGCGGGGTTGTCCTTGACGGCGGCGGCGACATCGCCGCGGGCGGCAGCCGCCTTGTCGGTGATGGCTTTCAAAACGGGTCCGACCTTGGCGTCCGCCATGGCAGCTGCCATATTGTCCTTGACGCTCCAGCAGGTTTCGTCCAGCTCGCCGTCAAACCAGTTGTTCACGACCTGACGGTTGGACATGGCATAGGCGGGGTTCGGTTCGGCAGCCTTGTTGACCAGAATCACGCTGGAATACGCCCCCGCGCGGGCCTCAATGCTGTGCTTGCCGGTGATGGGCACATTGAAAACAAACACTTTGTCGCCTTTTTTCGTCTCAACCAGATGCCCGTCCTTGTACAGCGAAACCTCCGGCAGGTTGGAGTAGACCCGGACCTCGGTCACATCCTCGGTGCGGTCCACATAGCGGCTGCCGCAGGTGTGTACAAAGGGCTGCTTGCTCCAGTAGGCCTTGTACAGGTAGAAAGCGTCCTTTTTGATTTTGCGGTCAAAGGTGACAAGGCCCTTCTGGTTCTCGCCGTTTTTGCCGCCCTCGTCGCGCCCGTCGGCGGCAAAGTCGAACATATTCCAGACATGGGTCGCCCACAGCCACGGGCGGTCAGCAATCATTTTTGCCATGTGCTCGTGATAGACGCACTGGTAGGTTTCGGTATAGTCGCCCTTTTCGGGGTGGGCGCTCTGGTAGGCGGGGTTGGCGTCCGCGCCGTACTCCGAAAATCCGATGCAGCGGTCCGGGTATTTGGCGTGGTAGGTATCAAAAAAGTCGTCGTTCTGGTCAAGCTCGCCCAAGTACCAGCCAAAATACAGGTTGTAGCTGTTCACATCGGGAATTTCCAGAATCGGGCTGGTGATTTCCAGCATAAAGACGTTCGCCATCGTGGTCGGACGGGTCGGGTCAAGGCGGTGCGCCAGTTCGTTCAAGGCGCGGTGGTTTTCCAGCAGCTCCTCATTGACAGGGCTGGCGGCGGTAATTTCGTTGGACAGTCCCCAAACAGCAATGCAGGGGTGGTTGTAGTTCTGGACGATGAGTTCTTCCATCTGGGTCAGTGTGTTGGCGCGGCCATTGTGCATGTGCATCGTGATGTAGGGGATTTCCGCCCAAATCACGACACCCTTTTCGTCGCACAGATCATAGAACGCCTGCGCGTGCTGGTAGTGGGCCAGGCGGATGGTGTTGGCGCCCATTTCCAGAATCAGCGCCATATCTTCTTCCATCATCTCGCGGGTGATGGCAACGCCCGCGCCCTTGCGGTCCTGATGGCGGGAAACACCACGCAGGGGATAGGGGCGCCCGTTCAGGATAAAGCCCTTCTGCGGGTCAATTTCAAACTTGCGGCAGCCGAAGCGGGCGGTCTCGGTCTCGCCATTGACCAGCCGCGCAGTCACGGTGTAGAGATACGGGTCATCAAGACCGTCCCACAGGCGGGCATGCTCCAGCGTGAACACGGCTCTGGCGGTGCCGTCCTTGACGGCAACGCTCGTCTGCTGGCCATCCAGTGTGAAGGTGACACTTTCGGCACCCACCACAGCGGCCTCCACCGTCACTTCACAGCGGCGGGCGTCGAGGTCCGTGACAATCGGCGTGACCTTGACGGGCACCGCGCCGTTTTCAGCAAGGGCAAAATGAGCAGCGGGCACAACATGCAGCGTTACATCGCGGTAAATGCCGCCGTAGAAGGTGAAATCGGCTTTTTGCGGGTAAACGGTGTCGTTGTCGCTGTTGTCCACATTCACGCGCAGCAGGTTGCTGCCGTTGCGCAGCGCATCGGTAATGTCCACGCAAAATGCAGAATAGCCGCCCTTATGCTCAGCAAGCTTTTGCTCGTTCAGGTAGACCTCGGCGGTCATGGCAACGGCATCAAACTGCAAAACGGCACGTCCGTTTTCCGGCAGGGAGATGTCAGGCAGCACGGTGGTGTAGCTGCAGGTGCCGCGGTAGTAGTCGTTGCCGCCGTCCTGCCCGTCGATGGCGTTCCAGGTGTGGGGCAGGGTGACGGGTTCGTCGTGTCCTTCTTTGGAAAAAATCCAGTTCTGGTTCAAAAGAATTGTCTTGCTCATAACATGACTCCTTGTGTGTGGTTTTAACTTCAAACAGCCGAAAGGGCTGCAAACCCTTTCGGCTGTTGTGGGATGGGCTTACTGAAGCTGTTCTTTATAGAATTCAGACTGTGCGGCAGCCTTCTTCTCGGCAATGCGCTTCTGGACGTTGACCATCTCCTCCTTGCTCAGCGGGCAGCTGCGCATGGCAATCAGCGTAATGATCCAGCCGATGATAGGCAGACCAAACTTGAGAACCATAGCCATCCAGAAGATAGCGGGGGTGCAAGGGTCGGTGGGTTGGGGCATCGTGGCGGTGTAGCCCAGCAGCGCAACAGCACCGGTGGCAATCACGGCGGCAAAAGAGGTGATGAGTTTATCGACCAGGCTGTAGGTGCCGGAGACAACGGCGGGAATATAACGCCCGCTGCGGTCGAGCTCAAAGTCAATGGCATCGGCCATGTACGAGGTGTTGGAGGTGGTGATGCACATATTGGAGCCGTTCTGCAGCAGAGACAGAATGACATAAATAATCATGGCGGGGCTGCCCATGACACCGATCTGTTTGGGGTCAATGACAAGGAAGAACACGATCATAACAGCGGTGATGACCATGCTGATGCAGGTGAAATTGACAATGCCCTTTTTGCTGCCGTGCTTGCCGACATACTTGGCACCGAAAGCGGCGAAGAAGATGGACGGCACCATGCTGATAACCGACAGGATCGTGCCAAGACCTATATTGCCGATGATAATGCCGCCGAGAATTGTGTTGATGATGGCCTGGCTGCCGACCTGCTGAGCCAGCTTGTCGGATGCGTTGGACGCAATGTAGCACTGCAGCGGCTTGTTGTGCTTGAGGACCTCGACAATATCGGCCATCTTCAGCGGTTCGGTTTTCTTGGTGCCGACAAAGTTTTCGGGTTTGTCGAAGGCGGAAACGCCGAGGCATACCAGCAGGGTGCCGATGGCGGCCACAATCAGGGTGATATTGCAGGCTGCGGTCAGAAATGCCTGATTATAGGTGCCGCCGCACTTGGGCAGCAGGACAACGTTGAGCACCATGGACATAACCATCGGCACCAGATAGTTGAATGCGGTCGTCCAGACGCCGAGGGTGGGGCGCTGGCGCGGGTCATTCGTCATAATGGCGGGAATGGTCTGCGCCGTCATATTGGTGGTGGTGTAGCCGATGACGTAGACCACGTACAGCAGCGTGAACGTGACCAGCCCCATCCCCTTGGAGGAGAAGCCGGTGAACATCGCGTAGAGGGCAACGGCCTCAATCAGGTAGCCAGCGACCAGCAGCACACGCAGCTTGCCGAACTTGGTGTTGACGCGGTCATACACAAAGGCCAGCAGCGGGTCGGTGATGCCGTCCAGAATACGGGTGCAGGTCAGGATGATGCCAACCGCGGCGGTGGTAATGCCGTAGCCGATGCTGGCCGAATAGCTGGCCATACCGATGAGCGAGTAGACGCTCATACCGACCAGCGCGTTGCAGGCGTAGCAGATGATTTGCCATGTTTTGGCGCGGCGGTATTGTACGCCGTCAACTTCTGAAGCAGTGGGTTTCTTTTTGAACATTTTGTTTTCCTCCTAAAAATTCCGCAGTGGTTTTTCTCACTGACACCACTATACCAGAAGCAAAACGGCAGCAGGAGATAAAAATCAGCAGATAAGGAACAAAAATTCGCGCATTATTTCAAGCAACACGAAATGTTGTCCCGATTTGCTAAATAATACCCTCACGATTTGCGCTTGTTATGCTATGATACAGGTACAAAAGTTTCTGGATTTGCTTTAGACAGCACAGGTAAGGAGAAAATTATGCAGAAATTTGAAAAAGGCTTTTTTGTGGGCGCCGCCACCGCCGCCCATCAGGTCGAGGGCAACAACATTCATTCCGACTACTGGGCACAAGAGCAGCTGCCCCACACCAGCTTTGCTGAGCCGAGCGGCATTGCCTGCGACCATTATAATCGGTATGAGGAAGATATTCGACTGCTGGCGGATGCCGGGCTGAACGCCTACCGCTTTTCCATCGAATGGGCGCGCATCGAGCCGGAGGAGGGCAAGTTCGACCCTGCCGAAATCGAGCATTACCGCAAGGTCATTGCCTGCTGCAAGGCGCACGGTGTGGAACCTGTTGCGACGCTGCTGCACTTCACCAGCCCCAAGTGGCTGATTGCCAAGGGCGGCTGGGAGGCAGAATCCACGGTCGAATACTTCAAACGCTATGTCAGCTATGTGATGGAGCAACTGGGCAGTGAACTTTCTTATGTCTGCACCATCAATGAGGCCAACATGGGCCTGCAGCTGGCGGCAATCTCCAAGCGGTTCCGCCTGATGGCAGAGCAGGCCGCCAAGGCTGCTGCCAGTGCAGGCAAATCCGCCGAAGGCAGCGTACAGGTGGGCATGAACTTCCAGAAGATGATGGAGAACATGAAGTACGCTGCCGCCGAAAACGCCGCCGTGTTCGGCACACCGCAGCCGAAAATTTTCGTCAGCGAGCGCACACCCGAAGGCGATTTGCTGGTGATGCGCGCCCACGCTGCCGCGCGGGAGGCCATCAAGGCAATCTGCCCCGAGGTCAAGGTCGGTCTGACCCTCTCGCTGCATGACCTGCAGGCCCAGCCGGGCGGTGAAGCCTTTGCCGCCGCTGCGTGGGAGGAAGAGTTCACCCACTATCTTCCTTATATTAAGGAGGATGACTTCCTCGGCGTGCAGAACTACACCCGCACGCTGTACGGTGCGCAGGGGCAGCTGCCCGCCCCGCAGGGTGCCGAGCTGACCCAGATGGACTACGAGTTTTATCCGCAGGCGTTGGAAAACGTCATCCGCAAGGTGGCCGCCGACTTTAAGGGTGACTTGATCGTGACCGAAAACGGCATCGCCACCGCTGATGATACGCGCCGCGTGGCGTTTATCGAGGCAGCCTTGGCGGGCGTGCAGCACTGCATCGCCGATGGTATCCCGGTCAAGGGGTACTTCCACTGGAGCCTGATGGATAACTTTGAGTGGCAGAAGGGCTATGCTATGAACTTTGGCCTGATTGCCGTAAATCGCGAAACGATGGAGCGCACCCCGAAGCCCAGCCTTGCGACGCTGGGCGGATACGCCAACGCATAAAAATAGCAGTGGTTGTCTGTACGGCAGCCACTTTTTTGTGGTATACTGGTATAAAAAGAGGGTGATTCGATGGATGTTTTTCAAAATATGGAGCTGTTTTCTGAGCTGATCCAGTGCGGCGGCAACATTTATACATGGTGCTATAATGCCGATGGCAGCCTGCTGCAGAGCAACTGCCCGGAAGCGGGGTTCCTCTCCGGCGCATTTGACCTATTCGGCTGCAAGAAAAAAATGCTGGACTACGGCAGCCGGCACACAAAGCCCGTCACACTGGGCACGGCCATTGGCATGACATGGGCAGCTGCCTTTGAAAAGGACGGCAGTGCGCTGAAACGCGCCTGGGTCATCGGGCCGGTGTTTTATCAGGATGTTTCGCTGCGCGGGATCGAGCAGGGGCTGCAATACTATAACCGTCTGGAGACGAGCGTGGCATGGACCATGCAGCTGTACGAGGCGTTGAAAACCGTACCGGTGCTGCAATGCACAGTCTTGCACCGCTACGCTCTGATGATGCATTATTGTCTGACCGGTAACCATCTTGCGATCAGTGACATTAACAGCGAGGATTTGACGCAGGTACGCAATGCCGTGCAGCAGCCTGCCCATGATCGCCACAAGGTCTGGATGGCAGAGCAGGGACTTCTGCAGATGGTGCGCACCGGAGACTTGAACTACAAGCAGGCGCTTTCCGCCAGTATGGGCATCAGTGCGGGCGTGCCTGTGCGCAGCGATGACGCTTTGCGCCAGAGCAAGACCAGCATCATCGTGTTTACCTCGCTGGTATGCCGTGCCGCCATCGAGGGCGGGCTTTCGCCGGAGGAAGCCTACGCGCTGGGGGACAGCTACATCCAATCTGCCGAAAATGCAAAAACGATGGACGACCTCGATCCTCTGGCACTGATGATGTATGACGACTTTGTCCGGCGCGTGCATAAATGCCGCACAAACCCCAACCTCAGCCAGCAGGTGCAAAAGTGCGTGGACTACATTGAGATGAACCTCGATAAAAAAATACGCGCTGCAGATATTGCAGCGCTGGTGGGCTACACGGAATATTATCTGACCCACAAATTCAAGGAGGAAACGGGCTTGAGCGTGACAGATT
>ONZX01000987.1_pt1 | contig 15623 bp, 27 predicted proteins | sample 1671831 | NCBI WGS metagenome assembly ONZX01 (sample SAMN06348197, study PRJEB24527) | human gut metagenome | reverse complement strand
ACCTCCAATGCAACTGTGTTTACTGCTGATACAGTTTATATTGAAATATAACAGACACAGTTAAAACTGTTAAGGTACTTCGAGGCAGCTTTTGGCGCACAAGCCGCTGAATAGTTAAAATAAACTCGAAAGAAATCGACACGGTTTCTTCCGGGTTTATTTTTTTGCGCATTTTTAGGAAACAAGGGGGCTGAGAGAGCTTTGGGCGGCAGACATTTGACGATTGAGGATCGTCGGGAGCTGGAAAAATATTACCTCGATAGGATCAGCGTGGAGAGCATCGCGGAAACTCTGAGGGTTCACCGCTCCACTATTTATAACGAGCTTCGCCGCGGGGATACCGGGCGGGTGGACAAGAACGGGAACTGCGAGTACAGCGCAGAGCTGGCGCAGAAAAGAATCTGCGATGCCCGCCGCAGCATCCATCATAAGAAGCAGGAGGACACCGCAAATGCCGATGTTTAAGACCTGCACGGCCTGTAAGGAAACATTCATTGCGGAGTCACCGTTCATCAAACTGTGTCCGATCTGCAATGCAAAGAGCCAGACCACCCCGGCGGAATGTGCGCAGCGCAAAACTCGCATTACCCCGGATCGGCTGATGCTGGATGTTCGACAGGCGGATGCAGCGGGTAAATCCTATGGCCGGTGGCGGTACGAAGAAACCGAACGCCGCCGCAAAGAGGAAGAAGAGGAACGCCGCAAGTTTGAGGAACGCCAGAAACGGCGTGAGCAGATGAAAGCGGCAAAGGATGTATCTTACCTACCGGAGATGAAAAGAACACGGTAGGGCTACCCGCATGGGTAGGAGCGGAAGCATCACGCTGTACGACACCGCTCCTTTATATGGCGCAGCCAGTGCAAGCGGGGATTCCACACCGCCCCGCCGCCCAGTGTCAACTCTGGGGTGCGCCGCCACTTCCGAATATTCATCAAGCAAAGAAAGGACAAAGTTATGAACGACATGGAAAAGAGCTTTTACGAACCGGCTGAATTGTCGGTGGTAGACGAGGGCAAAGGGGAGTCCGTACAAGCTGGGTTTCCTTGTGGCACAAGCCGCTGACGGCATTTTCAAAAGCCTTGGTGACGCGGACGCAGTAGACGTGATGGAGAAGGTAATCGTAAACACCATTCGCGTTATGGCGATGCAGCGTAAGGCGGAGTTCAAGAAAGGAACGGACGCATTCGATATGAGCGGCGGTTTCAATGCCGTTCGGGACGAGGGTGCGCTGAAAGAAATCCTCAAGTCTATTTTTGGAAAGCAGTAAAGAACATGAAGATACATAACAGAAGCCCCACCATAAAGGAAGTTCACAAGAGTGAACAGTGCCGACACACGTTCAGGATCACGGCTGCGAAGTGTGCGCCGTGTGATGGGTACAACATGAACTGTGAGCATTACGAGAAAACCAACAAGGATGCTGCTGATACAAAACATCTTTTGAGGTAAACAAGCCGCCCTGCGCCGCGTCAGCGGGGCGGCTTTTCATGTGGTGCGGGACGGCTGGATGCGCAACCAGTCGCCGCAAGCGGGGCCGAACCCCGTCCGCACCTGCTTTGCTTGAAATCATGGAAGCCGGACTGCACCGGCAGGCGCGAAGCGTCAAGCCATACCTGCATGACAACGACGGAGGTTGAAAGGTATGCCCGCTGCATGAGCGAAGAAATGCCTTGTCCGATCCACCCAAGCCAAAGGTGGTAGGTCTGGTTTGGTAGATCAGACCGCCCCGCCGCCCTGTCTTTCTTAGAGTTCAGCAGGGCGGCGGGTGTCTATTATGCGGATGCGCAATGGAGAAGAACGGCTCCCCTGTTACTCTGAGCCGAAAGGTCGGTTCGATCCCGACCGTCCGCACAAGAAATATGAACGGAGAAAGCCAATGCAGAGATACAAAGTGATTGTCGTCTGCTGCACCGCTGACGAAACGGACGTACACACGATCCGCGTCAACGGCTGGGGTGAGAGCGAAGCAGAGTACAACGCCCGCCACAAAATCCAAAAGTTCAACCGCCACGAGTATGAAAAGATTACCGTGACAAGGATAGAAAAAATCAAATAGGAGGTTGAGAACGTGCTGTACGTTGATGCAATCAGGGTTCTGGAAAAGGTGGCACGGGCGAGGTTTGATCTTGCGTCGATGCCGAAGAAAGAGGAAATCGAAGAAGCAATTCCGATCGTGGCAGGCATGGCAACGGTTCAGGATTGCCCGAAGTATGCGCTTCACGCCGCGCTGTGGTGGCTGGCGATCAAATCCAAAGAGGTGGAACAGTGACGAGAAGAGATAAAGCGATTCTGGCTCTGATCTGCGCCGCTGAAATCATCAACTGCGCAAAGGCTGGTGTGCTGAAAAGCCGGATCGCTGACCTTGAAACGCAGCGGGACATTTACGCAAGCCGGACGCAGCACTGGATCAACCGAGCGTTAGAGGATGAAGAGGTTATAGATTCTATGCAGCTTCGCCTTGATGCTCTGGCCGATGGGAAAGTTGAGCTGGAAGATGCAGGAGTGTTTTTCTGCACGGCTTACTGCACCGAGCAATACCCGCATATCTGCGGGGAGGGTCACGGAGTCACAGCCAGCGGTCAGCCGATACAGGCGGGCGTAACCGTGGCGGCAGACCAGTCAATCTTCCCGTATGGCACGGTTTTGTACATTGAGGGTGTAGGAATCCGCATTGTGCAGGACAAGGGCGCGGGAGTGCAGGGAGCGCACCTTGATGTTGCTGTTGACACCCATGAGAACGCACTGAACTGGGCTGGGTACGGAGATCACAAAGTCTGGATCGTAAAGGAGAAAGAATAGTGGACAAGGAGCAAATGGCGATCGCCCGATTGCAGGATGCCGCAAAACTGTCGCTACATAGATTCAAAAAACCGCTGAGAGTTACATACTCTGGCGGAAAGGATTCACAGGTGCTTCTTGCACTTGCGGAACGAGCCGGAATTGATTTTGAGGTTATCAATTCGCACACAACGGCAGATGCGCCGGAAACGGTTTATTTCATCCGCCAGCAGTTTCACGAACTGGAACTGAGGGGGGGCAGATGTAAGATCATCAAACCCGTGTACAAGGGAAAGCCGGTTTCCATGTGGACATTGATACCTCAAAAATTGACACCTCCGACAAGACTTATGCGGTATTGCTGCCAAATACTGAAAGAAGCAAACGGAAAAGGATTTTTTAACGCGACGGGAGTTCGGTGGGCGGAATCGCCCAGAAGAAAAAACAGCCGCGGTGTGATGGAGGTAATGAACAAAGACCCGAAGAAAAGAATCATCCTCACAAACGACAACGACGAGAAAAGAAACCTGTTTGAAACGTGCAACCTGAAAGCGGAAATGGTAGTGAATCCGATCATTGATTGGTCGGATGATGATGTGTGGGAATATATCGAGTCCGAAAAGCCGCCATACAATCCGCTTTACTGTGAGGGATGGAAACGGGTTGGCTGCATCGGGTGTCCGCTGGCCGGTGGGAAGATGATGCAAAAAGAGTTTGCACGGTGGCCGAAATACCAAGAAATGTATATTGCGGCTTTCGACAGAATGTTGCAAGTCAGAAAAGATCGAGGAAAAGAAGCCGTCGCATGGAAAACTGGCGTGGATGTTTTTCACTGGTGGATTGGCGACGGTGTGGTTTCAGGTCAGATCGGCATGGAAGAACTGTTGGAGGACGACAAATGAAAGTCTTGATAGCTTGCGAGGAATCGCAAGAAGTATGCAAAGCCTTTCGACGGCGAGGACATGAAGCGTACTCATGCGACATTCAAGAGCCGTCAGGCGGACACCCGGAGTGGCACATTCTGGGCGATGCTGTAACCGCTCTGCGGGGGGGGGGGCAAATCGTCACAATGAACGACAAGGGACATTACATTGATGCGTGGGATTTGCTCATTGCGCACCCGCCTTGTACATACCTGAGCAACGCGGGAGCAAGACACCTATGGAAAGGCCATGTGCTTCAAGCAGATCGTGTCATGAAAGGAATTGAGGGCCGCGATCTTTTTATGCGCTTCTGGTGGGCAGATGTTCCGCAGATTTGCATAGAAAACCCAATCCCAAGTCGCGTGTTCTGTTTGCCGCAGTACACGCAAACTATACAGCCGTATGAGTATGGACACCCGTACAGCAAAAAGACTTGCCTTTGGCTGAAAAACTTGCCGCCGTTGTTTCCAACAGACATTGTGACACCGATTGCAACGTGGTGTCCGTCTGGCTCTTACAGCAAAAAGCATGGACAACAGCACAAAGGAATGTTCACAACTGACCGAGCCAAGAGCAGAGCAAAAACATTTACGGGTGTTGCAAATGCAATGTCCGAACAATGGGGATAGAAGAACAGAGAATGAAAGACGAAGATTATGCAAAAATGATCCACGGCATGATGGAAGCGCGGGAAAAAGAAAGGATGCTGGGGATAAGAGTTCTGATAATCGCGCACAACGCCTACAAGTTTCAGGGCTGTGCGCAGATTTACCGCAATTACTTGCCGCAGCACATCGCAATCCATGTTCGGAAGCAGTACCTTGCTGAACTGAACAGAAAAAGAAAGGGTGGACGAAATGCGCAGGGCAATAGCCATTGATTTTGACGGGTGCATTTGCCAGAGCAAATACCCGGAGATCGGGGAACCAAACTGGCACGTTATCGAGGAAGCCAAGAAAGAACAAGCGGCGGGTGCTGGCCTGATCCTGTGGACTTGCAGGGCGGGCAAGGAACTGGACACGGCTATTACAGCCTGCAAAGAGTGGGGTCTGAACTTTGATGCCGTGAACCAGAGCTTGCCAGAGTGGATCGAAGCGTGGGGCAGCGATTCCCGCAAAGTTGGCGCAGATGAATACTGGGACGACAAAGCGGTGATCACGGACACGACCTGCATCCTGCGGAGTGCCACCTGCTACCAGAGGAAAAACAAATGAATTTGCCAGATAAAAAATACGCCGTGATCTATGCTGATCCTCCGTGGTCATATCGCCAGTGCGGAACCGGCCCAAAGAGCCGGGGCAATGCAGCGCAGCATTATAACACCATGACGACGGATGATATATGCGCCCTGCCGGTTAAAAACCTTGCGGGGGGGGGGTCGGTGTGCTTCATGTGGGCGACATTCCCACAGATAGCCGATGCCCTGCGCGTCATGGAAGCATGGGGGTTCGAGTATAAGACCTGTGCCTTTGTGTGGATCAAGAAGAACCGGAAGAGGAACACAAACTTTTGGGGCATGGGAGCGTATACACGAGCGAACGCCGAGATTTGTCTGCTGGGAGTAACGCCCAGATTCAAACCAGCGGCGCAGATCAAGAGCCATGCAGTACATCAAGTTATAGAGTCCCCGGTAGAGGAACATAGCAAGAAGCCGGAAGAAACAAGGCGGCGGATTGTGGAGCTGCTGGGTGACGTGCCGAGGATAGAACTTTTTGCCCGCCAGCGGTCGCCCGGATGGGACGCATGGGGCAATGAAATAGGTGAACAAGATGAAAAATGAAAAAGCAGTTATGCCGATGCGTAGCGTCAACGCAAACCCCGGAAAGTATGTCAGCATCATTACGAACTTTGGCTGTCATTACACCTGCCCGGAGTGCATCGTAAGAAACAATGAGCTGAAAATGAGCGAAACAGACGATTTCAGTACACAGGAACCGCTCAACAAGGTGCTCTGCAAGGAAAGGCCGGAGTGGGTTTCAGTGTCCGGTGGTGGCGATCCGCTGTTCCATTGGAAAGATCATTGGTCATTCTACGAGGGCCTTTTCCACACGGCAGAACGGCGAAACGTCAAGTTGGAAATGCACACGAGCTATCTCCCGGATAGCCCGGAAGTGCAAGACTTCCCGCTTAATTGGTTTGAACGAGTGGTGTACCACGTCCATAAATTCGACGATCTGCTCCACGTTAAAAGAAAGTTCGGTGAGATAGTCCGCGTGGTATTTGTCGTTGACGACAATATGACCGAACAGGATGTGCTTTTCATCGCAGGTTATGTGGCGGGCAGCAAAGAGATTGACGAACTTTATTTCCGCCAGCGGGTAGATGAAAACTACAAGGAAACCTACCACCTCCACGATTTGCTGACGGAGTATCACAAGAAGCTCTGGTGGTACATTACCCAGTGCGATCATAACCTCTACTTCCATAATGGCAAGGTGTACACGAAATATACCGATATTTTCACGGAGGAACAGGATGCACGAGGGAACGAAATGTAAAGCCTGCCCGGTCTGCGGCGGACAAATTGTTGTGTCAGATCATTGGACATTCTCTTACAATCAGTTGCTTGGAAAAAGAGGAAAACTCCTGAAGAAAAGAACCAAAAGCTCTTCTGGTCCGGTTGAATGCCAGACGGCATATTGCTTGGATTGCAAGGAATCGTGGAATGCTGATGAATTTGCGATAGATGAAAAGGAGTGCTTTATAGACTTCAAGAAAAGAAAGGACGAGTAACATGAGAGGAAGATGGTGGAAACCGAACCTCCCACGATCAGACCCCACCGCAGCTTTCGCCCGTACATAAGCACATGAGCGAAAGCGAGGAAATATGATCTTTTTCATCATCGGAGTGGTAGCCGCGCTGGTTGCGCTGGCCGTCCTGCTCTTGTCCGAAGAGGGCAAGGCCGCAGCATTTATTCCCGGCGTGGTCGCCGTTATCCTGATCGGTGTGTCCTGTGTGTCATACGTTCCCACCGGCTACACAGGCATTGTGACCACGTTCGGCAAAGTCGAAGATGGCACAAAGGACGCTGGTGTTGTGTTCAAGCAACCGTGGCAGTCTATCGTCAAGATGGATAATCGTGTTCAGGAAATGAACATGGATTTATCGGCGTTCAGCTCTGACATTCAGGAAGTCGCCACGAGCGTTGCCGTTGGCTACCGGATCAACCAGCAGAATGCCATGACGATTTACAAGTCGGTCGGCAAGAAGTACGAGGACACTCTGATTACTCCCCGTGTGCAGGAAACGGTCAAGGCCGTGGTCGCCCACTACGATGCAAGCAGTCTTATCTCGAACCGGGATGCCGTTGCATCACAGATGGACACGAAGCTGCGGGAAGTACTGGCAGAGTACAACATTGACTTGCAGTATATCAGCGTCACCAACTTCGACTTCACCGATACCTTTACGGATGCCGTTGAAGCCAAAGTAAAGGCTCAGCAGGAAAAGGAAAAGGCGGAAACCGATGCGGAAAAACGCCGCGTCGAAGCGCAGGCAACGGCGGACGCTGATTTGATCGCGGCCAATGCCGAAGCGGAGAAATCCAAGGTTGCGGCGGACGCGGAGCTGTACGTTGCCGAAAAGAAAGCGGAAGCAAACCGCGCCCTCAATGACAGCCTGAATAGCAATTTGCTGGAATACTACCGGATCACAAACGTCGATTCCCTCTGGAATGGCGAACTGCCTACATACGTTGGCGGTGATGGCAGTATTCCCATCATCAACGGGATCAACTGATTTTCTCCTACCGGAGCCGCCCGGCGCGGCGGCTCCATTCTGTGAGCATGGGGACAGGCCCCTACCGGTTCAAGCCCGGAAATGCCCGAAACTAACAGGAGGAAAGGACAATGCCGAAATACTTAGTCATGCTGCGGTGCAGCAGAGCAAGAAGCAACGCAAACCGCCATAGGCAGGAAACACCGGCCTATCTGCCGTACCGCATAGAAGCACCGAAAGCACTTGACGCAGCGGACAAGGCAAAAGAAGAAGCGGCCCTGTACTACCCGCAGTACCAGAAAATCCAAGTGGACAGTGTAACGGAGGTGCGGGACTTGTGAACAGGTACTACATCAGCGTTGCCGGTTGGAATGGTGCTGGCGTGACTGCGCCGTGCATCATCATCGGACAGGAATTTGAAGCGGAAACGGAACGCGAAGCCGGTGAAGCGGCGGAGAAATCCGCAGACGAACAGTTTCCCGGATATGCGCCGTTTGCAGTTATCAGAAAGGTGGTTTGAATATGAAACTTTCGGGAGTTACAAAGATGGTGAAACGACAGCTTGTGTGCAACGTCTTTCACAATATCAAGAGCGACGACTTTTATATTGGAACAGCATCGGCTATCTACTGTGCGACAGGCTTCCCGCTCCCGCTGAACCGCAGCCAAATGGGTGCGCTGCTGGGAATCAGCGAAGATACCATGATCGAAAAGGTGGTCTACAACGATTTTGATTGCGCATACAAAAGCGATCTTGAGGGGTTCAATCTGGACGACACGGTTAAGGGCGAAGTAGAAGTAAAGAAAATGGCCGTCGGCATTTACTACATGGGAGAAATCCTTATCCCGGTCACAACGGAAGATAAACACATGGTCGGCCTTATCTGCTGGTCGCAGCTTGCACCGGTTGAGGATGAAATCAAGAACAACGGGTTTATCCGCTACTATCAAAGAAAACGCGCTGACGGAAGAACGTACTATGTGGTAAAAAATGGTATGAGAGTACGCGCTGCTGTCACGTCTTATTCCCTGAACGAATATGCAGAAGCGACACTGCAAGAGCTGGTCGCTATGCTGGCTGAAACTCACACCGGAGAACCGGAAGAGCATGAACAGACATTCGATAATCTGACGGATGAAGTGGAGAACGAAGCGAACAATGAAGATGTTTGATGCAGTATACAAATGCCGCTTGTGCGGTGAAGAATTTGTGGAATGCTCAACCAGCGGAGAAAAGAGCAACCAGCGGTTTGTAATGGACATGATGTACCGGGCCGTAAGGCAGAAAAAGCCGGAAGAAGTCATGGAACCGACGCTGTATGAGTGCCATTCCTGCGGCGACGGAAACTATGGCGTAGCCGATTTTCTGGGTCTAAAGGTCAAAGACGAGGGGGCAACGGAATGAATATATACGTTGTGCCGGAAATTGACATTGAACGGTTCAAAGAAACAGGGGTCTTTGCTGTACGGCTTCTCAATAACGAGGCTATGACCCACGATGGGATTTACCTGGAATCGGATGGGGCAAAAGAGTTCGCAGAGCTTTTCAAAGATAACATTTTCCCGGCAGAAAAATTCGAGGAACTGGTAGAGTGGGGAATAAAGGCGGACGCAAAAAGCGCAAATCTGGTGCGAACTATTATTAACAGCAGGGTTTGGGAGTACGAACAGAAACACGCAATGACAATGGATCAGATGCTTGTCGAGCGTTGCGCAAGGTGGTATTGGACAACCCCAATGCCGCAAAAACAAGTAACACTGACGTACAATGCGCCGTGTCTGATGAAAGACGACAACCCAAGTTGGAACGGCCAAGCATTGCAAATGGAACGGATCAGACAGAGCCAAAAGGCAACAACTGAGGCCGTGAATGCTATGCTCTGGGAAAAACTCAAGGCGCAGGAAAGCGTTTGCACTTGTCAGGAAAGAGAAATTTATCTACTGAAAAGAAAGATTCAGAACGAACAGGAAAAGGCAGAAACCAGCAAAGCTATTGCAGACCAGAAGATTGCGGTTTTGACACAGCAGCTTGAGAAAAAGAAAAAGCACCGCACATTGGGCGACCGGGTACTTCAAATGATCGGATTCTGGGTCGGGATAGTCTACTGGCTGGAAAACATGGATCGTCCATAAGCGGAGGAAACACAATGCCAAACAAATATATTGATGTACGAATCAATGAAGAGAGATTCTGTACAGAGGGCATAGCGGAATTTTCACTTCTTAACATGGATGCCCTGAATGAAGATGGATATGTAGTAAGATGGAATGCTATCCAGCAGATCGGACGTTTCTTTGAAGAAAATATATTTTCTACGAAGGACTACAAGACTGCACGAGGCGAAAAAGAACCTGACTTGCAGGAAGCAAAAAGATTGAGAAAATCTGTTGAAGATGCGTTTGAAAAGTACAATCGGACGCACGAAAATTCGGCGGATCAAGAAATAGTGCGATACTGCACAAAAATCACACCGAAAGAACTCGCGTGGTGGGAGGAAAGCTGGCAGGTAACTGCTGAATATGCCCCATTGCGCGGCAGAAAATCACGATAAAGGAGCAAAAACAATGGATGCAATCAGAGGTGACGTTCGCAAGCTGGTAAACAAGGAACTGAACGCTGCAAACAAGCGGTTCCGGCCTTTTGCCAGCCCGCACGAGGGGCAGAACATCGTCCGGGAAGAGCTGGAAGAAGTTGAACAGGCACTTATGCCGCTGGAACTCCACGTCAAAAAGAGAATGTGGAACGCCGTCAAGGCAAACAAAACAATTTCGCGGGAAGAACTTCAAGAAATCCGTGAAATGGCTGTCAGTCTGGCAGTGGAAGCGATTCAGGTAGCCGCAATGGTGAAAAAGTTTGAGCACGGCCAGCACCGTGGATGGCCTGGCGGAAAGGAAAACCAGTATGGCACAAAAAAGAAAGTCACACCCGGCGGATGTGAAAACCGTAACCATAACCATGAGCCGGAAAACGGCGGAAGCGGTAAAGCAAGCGTGTGAAGAATATCTCCGCCTGCGGATGGGCCAGTTTGAGGACTTCACAAACGAGGTCTGCTGCTGGGACTATGTGGAGCAGATGGAGAAAGAGTGCCACACTACCGAGGAACGGAAGAAATTCAACCGGGATCACGAGCAGGATTTTTACAAGTGTATGCGGCTCCGCGACCGTATGCGGGCGGGGCTGCGCGCGCTCTGGACGCAGAATGTGCCGACAGCTTCTATCCAGTTTACATTGAGGGAAGCGTACCGGGCAGAATCCGTATGGCTGGCGATCCGTTATGCCCTGGCGTGGCATGACTTCCCGGAGGGCGGGATGTGGAACGACTTCTTCTCCCCGCTCAACCGTTCGGATCAGCCGATGCCGAAAGTGGAACTGAAAGAAAAGGATGGTACGGAATGACGATAACGACATACCCGGACGGTCACTCCATCCAGCAGGGAACGCCGGAAGAGCTGGCGAGGTTTGTGTTCGAGATGCAGGCACTTCAAACCTTACAAAGTTTTAGAAATCTGGTTGAGGCCATCCCGGCGGAAATGGGAAAGCGGCAGAAACAAAAGGACGTTGTGGTTACAATCCCGGAAGTGCCGAAGAAACGACCGCCCAAGAGAAAGGCAAAAAACGATGGTAAAACCTGAACCGTGGGAAAATCCGATGCTGGATACTATGTGGCACTTCATGGAAATGGGCGGCCTAAAGGCAAACTATCCGGCACTGAAAGAAGCCTGCATGGAAATGCGACAGATGATCATGCAGAAAACGGCAGGTCAGCGCAAAGACCGCCCGAAAGACATCCCGTGGGAAAACTGGGAACGTGTCAAGGTAACAATCATCTGTGAGGCAATGGCATTGGTACTGTCTGGCGAGTACGAGCCAAAGGAAGAAAAGAAAAAAATGGAACTGAAACCGCAGTGTGATTTTTGCGAGTTCTTGTCCTGCATGAAAAAGGTGGACAAGAGTGAAATAAACTGGCGACAGGGAGAAAAGCCGATGTATAAGGCGGCTTTGGTGCATGGATACCAGCGGCGCGGGAAGAGCATCGGGACAATGACGCATGGAACATTCGACCTGAACTTCTGCCCGGTATGCGGAACAAAATTGGAGGAAGAGTAAATGGAACACAGCGAAGAAAATTGCTCCACCTGCGCATGGCATGACAGTTTCTCGTGGGTATGCTTCAACGGCTTATCTGAACACCGGGCGGACTTCACCGACCCGGAAAATACCTGCCCTGCATGGGAAGAAAGGAAAGAGCAAAATGAAAAAACTTGAACCGGCGGAAATCCGCAGACTGGCCGCAATCGCCCTCTGGTGGCTGTGTGTTGGCATTGTGCTGTCAAACCTGCTGTCGGTGCTGCTGCAAAACCTGACAGAGTGGATCATGTCGCTTGTCTGAGCGGCCCGCCAAAGCCCCTATCTATATTATACAACCCGTCGTTAAATTGCCGCCCTGACGAGGCGGCAAGGGGCTTGTATACCGTAGATAAACTAAGGGACACAGGGAGAGGGTGGAACAGGAACGATGCACCTGACCCCAACGGGGAAAGGGAGTGCAGAGGGAAAACGAGGGCGGCGTTACAGCAGCCTACCGGGATAGAGAGCAAAGGGAACGCGGCCCGGTGTTTCCCCTCTGCATCGTTCCCCCTCTCGTGTTTGTGGCCCATGATTAAGAAAATTCCATGATGTTTGCGGAAAGGAGGACGTGGAGAATATGACCGGCGGCTTTAGAGTTCGGGAACAGAAATTTATCTGCGGTATGAATTATGCCACGGCCCCCTCTATGCAGGTGGACTTCTTCGAGGTGACAGAGCAGCAGCACAAGGCCAGCACCCGGAAAAAGAAAGAGCTTGCCACCAGCATTGCCAAGGAATCGTATAATCTGCGCAAGAGTGGTCGGTATTTGGAACTACTGGCAAATCGGAACTTCCGACCCGGTGACTATTCCGTTACATACACCTACAACGAAGAACACCACCCTGCGCCCGGTGATCTGCAACGTGCAGACCGGGATTTTTCCAATGCCATCAAAGCATTGTACCGTATCTGCGACAAAAACGGAATCGAACACCCGAAATGGATCGTGGTTTCGGAATACTGCACGATGGACGGGGACAAGCCGCTGGGCCGTCACCATCATCATGTTATCATGTCCCACCCGGCGGGGCTGACCCGTGAAATGGTTGAAAAGGCATGGGGTAAGCGCGGCAGATCGCGGTGCGAGCCATTGGAGTTTGACCACAACAGCATTGAATCCCTCGCAAAGTACATCACCAAGAACGTGCGCTGCAAACGTCACTGGCGGCAGAGCCGCGGGCTGAAACCGCCGAAGATGCCGCGCCCAAATGACGGGAAAATGAGCCGCACCCGGCTGAAAGACGTTTGCGAGAACCGGCTGGAAGATCGAGACTACTGGGAGAGGATGTACCCCGGCTATACCCTGCACCGGTGCGAGTGCATCATAACCGGCAACGCCACCCGCCACCTGATCGTGCGCCTGTACCGCAAGCCGGAACAGCGGAGGAATAGGAGGAATCAGCCTTGAACCGTTTGACGCTGGACGACCTGCCACCTAGATACCGGGCGCAGGCAGAAGCGCAGATCGCGGCCAGAAGCCGGGGAAAGTGCGCCTTGCCGCAGCCTGTCCCCGCCGCAGTTGCCACCGCTGAAAAAATCGGCATGGACTTTGACAGCCGGGGCGAGTACGAGTATTACATGGGGACGATTCTGCCCAAAGTGCAGACCGGGAAGATCGTGAAAGTGGAGCTGCACCGCACGTTCCTGCTCCTGCCAGAAAAAGAGTACGACGCGGTGAAGCTCCCGGCGGTGCATTATACCCCGGATTTTGTGCTGACCTATGCAGACGGCACGGTTGAAGCCGTCGAAGTGAAATCGAAGTTTGTCCGGCGGCAGCAGCGCGATTACATACACCGTCGCCGGATGTTCATTGACCTTGTGGCCGAGCCGCGGGGCTGGCATTTCATCGAGCATATCACCGCAGACACGGCGGCAGAGGTCAAAGCGTGGAAGAGTCTGGCAAAACAGAAAGGATGAAGAACATGGGAAAATCTATGCCGCCTGTTGAAGTGCGGAAGATGATGTACGAAAAGGCTGTCAACCGCTGCGTGGTCGCAAAGGGCGACACCATGAAGAACATGAAGCTCAACCGGGCCGCTGTGGGGCAGGTGGTGACGTACTGCGCCATCATTGCCGCGCAGAATCTTTTCAACCTTGATCGGGACGGGGTGGAACGCTGGCAGGCAGAGCTTATCCGGCGGAGTGAGGTGTACACGCTGGAAACCAACGTGTACGGCACACCGAAAGCACGGGAAAATCTGCGCAAGCGCACGGCCCCCAAGATGAAAGAGGACTTCACCCTGCCGGTCGAGAAGTGGCCGCGCAAAGAGTGGGAGAGGGTGCAGCTCTATGAACGCCGCGGCGCGGGTGATCTTGTGGCCCGGTTCTTTGTCGAGGTCATGGACGGTCTGGGCTACACCACAGAAGAAATCGCTGCCGCCCTGAAAGAGATACAGGGCAACTTCCGGCAGTTCCTTGAATGGTCGAAAGACGGCGAATATGTGGCCTACTACAAAATGGCCCAGTGCTATGAGCAGGCCACGGGTATAGAAGCGGCAATAGACGAAGAACCCGGCACGAAGCCGATCTTCGGGAAAGAAATCTGAGAGCTGACAGGCAGGAGGATAAACGCGGATGCAGAAAAAGGACACTGAACAGATTTTGCTCTACTATGGCAAGATCGAGAAGCAGCTTGATAGTGTCAACATGGAGCTGGCCGAGCTGCAAGACCGATACAGCCCGATCAAGGGCCTTGCGATGGACGGGATGCCACATGGCAGCACACCCGGCGACAGCACCGCGTCCCTTGCCGTCAAGCTGGCCGACAACGAAGAGTACCAGAACCGAGAAAATGAGCTGATTGTCCGGCGGGTCGTGCTGAAGTCGGATTTACAGGAAATCCGGCAGAAATTAGACCGCCTGAACGATGATTACAAAACGATCCTGAAAGGGCGGTACGTCTACGCTGACCGGTCGTTACAAAAAACGTGGGAAAGCATTGCAATTTCCATCGGCAAAAAGAAGATCACCGCGCAGAGGTGGAAAGACGCGGCTCTGGTCGTTCTGGGCGGGATGTTCGATGAAATTCCCATGATCGAAGAAATCCTCTCCCGCGCGTATGACGCGCGCGATTAAAAGGGCCGGTGTGCTGGGTATGCCGGGAAAGTGATAGAAAATCTATCAGAACCGGCAGAAACAGTCGCCCGGACAGCGGGCAAGGGAACAGCCCGGAAAGCTGTCTATAAAGGCAAGTTGGTAAAGCTCTATGCGCGTGTGCGATGAACCGCTTCCGCAAATCCTCCGAACCGCTCAGAAAAACAAACTTGCGAATACGCCAAAATAGAACGCCCTCGGCGGGTAACTCCGTCGAGGGCGTTAGTTTATATTATCACTCACCAAAACGCACTGTGAAGCCGTCCAGCGGGTCACAGTGATGCTTTTGAAGCATGGCGTTGATCTTCTTGTCCTGTTCGGTGCGATCCGGCGCGGTCACGGTGTAGGGGTGGCCGGGATCGTCCTCGTCATAGATGGCGGTGCAACCGTGCGGAACAGAGAATGTGCCACGGTTATAGGGGTCAAAGTAAATATCAAAGTCGAATTTCCGACGCAGGTACTTGTCTAGCATGAAAGAGCTTTTGTCCAGATCGGTGCAGAGCCGATACCCGGCGGGATCGTCAATCCACAAAAGCACGTTGCCGCCAACAAGAGCGCGGGCGGAATCCTCTGAAAGAGTGCCGCTGTATACCTTGCCATTGAACAGGCTGGACAGGATGCCGAACAGCTCTTTTTGTGCCGTGGCGGGAAGCTGCTCGATGCGGTCAACAGCAGTTTCAAAATCTACGCCGTCCAGCTTGTACTTGATTTTGCTGGGATCGTGGATGAAATCACCGGGCATAAGATTAAGCTCCATTGCAAGGCGGTACTGGTGCTTGCAAGGTCGGGTGTGGCTACCGCAAACACAGCCGTTCGGCACGTCCAGCGTGACAACGTAGTTGCCGTGTCTGCTGCTGAAATAGCCGGTCTGACCGTCAATGCAGGTCGGTGTCATGTCGGCTTTGAGGGCGGCAAGGTAGCTTTTGAGCAGCGGGCCGTCCGAAACGGTGGGAATGTGGTTCACCCATTCTGGAACCCTAT
>ONZX01000973.1_pt1 | contig 15802 bp, 14 predicted proteins | sample 1671831 | NCBI WGS metagenome assembly ONZX01 (sample SAMN06348197, study PRJEB24527) | human gut metagenome | reverse complement strand
ACGTGTGCTCTTCCGATCTCAATAGAATGTTCGCGGAGCGTGCATTCTAGCCTAACATTTTATGACAAAATGTTAGGTAGCAGATTATTTTTTGTAGGTGTCAGAAAACAGATCACGGTACCATTTCAGGGCAGCAATATAGGCATCATACACAGTCTGTGTGTCAAGGTTTTCCAGGATCATAAGCCGGGAAACTTCGGACCAGTTACCTGCCTCATATTGTTTGATGAAATATAAAGGTTCCGCAAAAATACCACTCTGACGGATGAGAGCATCTTCGATATCGCGTGAAACTTTGACAAGGGATAATGCTTCCTCCATTGGTTTATCGAGGATGATATCAAGCACGGAAAACAGTCCGGTTAAGAACAGTTCGGAAGCTTTGCCGCCAAGCTCAAAGGCAGGGGCAAGATTTTCTGCAAACTTTGCACGCAACAGGGATAAACGCGTAAGCTCGTTTGGCTTGTCGGAACACAACTGATTGACAACGGCGGTGTTGATCCAGCGTTTCAGTTCTTTCTGTCCAAGCATGGCAGCTGCGTGCCGGATGGAAGTGATCTCCGAGTTGACAGCCATATGATTGACCATGCGAAGCAGTGAGATGACAAGAGCGGTGTCATGACCGATGATATCTGCCGCTTTGGTGAGGTCAAAGTCCTCTGTATTAACCAGATTCATAAGTTCAATGTAATTGATCTTTAACGGAGCTACGTCATGGTTTCCCTTTGTGACAGGGAGTCTGTAAAAACTTCCCTCATATAAAGTGCAGCTCTTATCCTGACAGATTGCATCAAATGTCTCTGTTTTGGTTATATTTGAAGCACAGAGCCTGATGTTTGGATAAACTTTATTGAAATAAATACGTGCTTTGCTGATGTCAATCTCTTCACAGTCTAACATGACATAATCCATCAGTACGAGCAGATCATGATAAGCTTCGTAACTTGATACAGGAAGCTTGCGGATGGCAAATCGGTATCCCATCTTTTTCAGCGCTTTGACACGGTCAATATACATTGGTGTGCATGGAATATTTCCTTTTAACAGCAATACGAAAAACTCGTGCGGCAGGCCACACTGGGAAGGAATATCGGAAAAAATCGATATTTCATTTACCGGAACAAAGATTTCTTTTGCCGGGGAAAGAGTTTCAAGTCCCATATTTAAGATCAGTTCAAATCCTTCAATCTGGGCGGCGCCATCATTGCTTCCGCTTCCCAAAAGATTCGGGTGAAGCAGAAAATTTGCTTTCTGTGTATACAGAGAATATGCGCTGACTTTTATGTTTTCATCAAATAGAGGTATTAATGTAACCAGCATAGGCGTTCTCCTTATAGCATGGAATCTTTTGTGAAGAAACCATGTGAAACGTTAACATTTATCTACTTTTACTATACTATAAATCTGTGAAAAAAGACACATTTTTTTGAAATTAATAAACAGAAAACTTATTTTATGAAAAATAATTGAAAATACTTGATATTTCAGAATGAATGTGGAAAACTAATGACAGAAGAATGGGAGGGATTTGCATGTTAAAACAATGGGAAAAAACAGAGCGTCCGTCAGATGCAAAACTGGAGGAACGGCTGCAGGAAGCACGGAGAAAACTGCAGGAGCAGCAGCTCAAGGTAAAAGAGCACGGACTGCCGGTGCTTGTGCTTGTGGAAGGATGGGGAACCGCAGGTAAAGGCTCACTGATCGGTCAGATTATTAAAAACATTGATCCGAGATTCTTTAAAGTAGCGTCCATGGCGGCACCGACGGAGGAAGAAAAGAGAAAACCGTTTTTGTACCGCCACTTTGTAAAAATACCGGAGAGCGGCAAGTTCAGCTTTTTAGACTCCGGCTGGATGGATGAGATCATGGGTGAAAGACTGCATGAAAAGCTTGGAGACGAGGCATATGCGCACCGCATTGAGAGTGTCAAGCGGTTTGAACGCCAGCTGACAGATAACGGTTATCTCGTCGTGAAATTATTTTTGCAGGTGTCTAAAAAGGAACAGGAAAAACGGATCGAACATCTTTCTAAGGAGAAGGATACCAGATGGCGTGTCAGCAGGAATGACCGATGGCAGAATGAGCATTATGAGAAATGCCTGAATGCATTTGATTCCTATTTAAAGGAAACAAATCTGCCGTCAGCACCGTGGTATATCATTGATGCAGAATCAAAAAAATGGACGGAGTTACAGGCACTTGAGATTCTGACGGAAGGAATTGATGTGGCGCTTGCCAATAATGCGATGGCGGTGCCAATTTTACAGAATGTATTTTCCATGGAAAAAATGCCCCTGTTGTCGGAGATCCCACTGGATAAGACAATTGGAGAGGACGAGTATAAAAAAGAACTGAAACGTCTCCAGAACCGCTTAGGAGAGCTTCATAACCGTCTGTACCGCAAAAAAGTTCCGGTCATCATTGCATATGAGGGATGGGATGCAGCAGGAAAGGGCGGCAATATCAAGCGGATCACCGGAGCACTCGATCCGAGAGGCTATGAAGTACATCCGATCGCAAGCCCGGAGCCACACGAGAAGGCGAGACATTATCTCTGGCGTTTCTGGACGAGGCTGCCAAAGACAGGACATATCGCGATCTTTGACCGCACCTGGTATGGCAGAGTCATGGTGGAGCGTCTTGAGGGGTTCTGCAGCGAAAATGACTGGAAACGTGCCTATAACGAAATTAATGAATTTGAAAAGGAACTGCACGACTGGGGCGCTGTTATCATCAAGTTCTGGGTGCAGATCGACAAGGATACACAGTTAGAGCGTTTTAATGAGAGACAGAACACTCCGCAGAAGCAGTGGAAGATCACAGATGAGGACTGGCGTAACCGTGAAAAATGGGATCAGTATGAAGATGCAGTCAATGAGATGATCCAGAAAACCAGTACGACATATGCGCCCTGGCATATCTTAGAGTCAGTGGATAAACGGTATGCAAGGATCAAAGCATTAAAGATCGTGATCGAGGAGTTAGAAAAAGTGCTGGAGTGATGTATGTGGAAAGGTGCAGATGTTTTTGAAGTCTGTCAGGCAAAATGAAATACGTTGGGCGAAACAAGTACAGGATATGCTTGTTTCGCCCGTTTTTTTGTAAAGCAGTTGACATAATATTGTCAAATGGGCGAATTAAAAGAACTTTTTTTTGAAAAACAGCCACATATATCGAAATTCGTGGGTGTTTTGTATGATACAGGATCGTTTTCACCCAATATCATACAAATTCATAAAATGAGACAGTATTTTTGGATGAAAAGATTGAAGTAACATATCATTTCGCCCATATCACATTTATGGTGTAACGGAAATATCCAATTTTTATCCATAAAGCAACTGGAAGTCATGCGATCCACCAGGTGCCGTCTGCCGCCTGATACAAATCGCCAACTTCTTCAGAAAGCGTATTTCCACTGAAATCTTTTACAATAACTTTATAGTAAAGATCATAATTGTCTGTGGCACAGTCATTTTTGCCATTCCAGCCTTCTTCCACCCAGGATTCAAAATATATTTTTTCATCTTCTATAAAAAGGGCGCTTTCATGACCGGTTATCGGAAAAGAAATTTTTTCGGGATAATAACATACAAAGGAGTCCTCCTGACTGATGATGTGTACCGGATTTCCAATGATGCAAAGATTATACAGGCTCACTTCTTCTGTACTAAGTTCTGTCTCTTTTTCTAAAAGTTTTCCGGGAATATAGCGGTACAGAGAGATTTTCTTTTCGTCATAATCGCCCTGCAGAAAATAGTAAAAACCCTCTGCATAGACAGGATTGCTGTAAATGACATTTCTTTTTTTGCAAACGGTTTGAAAACTTTACCGGACTCAAAATCAAAAAACAGAATGACTGAACCCTGATATCCTCCGGATTTTGACTATTCGATCAGGTTATAAAAGTCATTGGTATCCGAATGGGCATAAGCGAACCGGTCCTGACCGATGATTTTTTCAATATATTTTCCAGATACTTCCTGAAGACGTTTTATCATACTGCCTCCTCCTTGAAAATTTCCTGAAAAAATTTATTGTTATTGTTCAGAGGTAAAATTGTAACAAAAGAACCGATGGTATAGACTAATCGTAGTCAAAACCATCGGTTTTCTTATGCAAATATTTCTGCAATCTCGCGGAACAGATTGGTCTGCTCTTTTCTGCGCATCAAAACCAGCATGCTCATGCATTTACAGAGATGGTCGATGCTTGACGGACTCCGGAATGACACAGCCTGCGCCTGTTTTCTTTTATATTTTCTCAGCAGCCGTTCGGCTTCGTTATTCGTGGCAGGTACATTCTTATTATGGAGGAAAAGAAGATGATCTTTCTTATACTTTTTCATCCTTTTGTACAGGTTGTATCCATCACGGTAGTATTTCCCAGGCGGCTCATAGTCGTATTCATCCCCAGCTATGGACAGGATTGTTTTATAACGTTCTTCAAATTCAGAGACGGTCTGCGGATCTGGCTCTTCTGATTCAGATAAACCATTCCGGTAATGGATCATTTCCTGTATCAGGGAATGCATCTGCCTGTTCCAGGTACGGTCTTTTTCGTTGTCCATGCTGTCTTTCAGATAACGCAGTACATGTGCAAGGCATTCCTGGTGGCCGGTTCCATACTTATAAAAGGTTACATCATGATCGTGGACCAGTGTCCCCTGATAGTCTTCAACGACCGTGCCCTTTATTCCATCGTGTCCCTTTTTGCCCCTGGCAAAATAGAGCACACCGCCATCCGGAACCGCACATACAAATACATACGAACTTTCCCCGTTTACACGGGCATTGGTACAGTCTGTATGCATGACAGGGGAAAGCAGCATGTCACGGAAAAGCTCTTTGCGCTGGGATTCTGTTTTTTCTGCAAATGACTGGCAGAGATTATTGATCATGCCTTTTGATATGTTTATTTTTCCATCTGTCAGATCAGACAAAAACCTGCGGCTTTTATCAATTGATGTACAGCAGCCATTATTCAGCAGAAACAGGAAAGCACGTAAATTTCCTCCATAGTTAACGTCATCAATGACTCCCTGTGGAAATGGTGCATGGATCCGTTCACCTGTTTTGGAATTATAGTGCACATCGGCATGATACCCGGTCACATGCACTTCTACGCTGATGTCGATTTTCTGCTTTGTAATGGTTTTCGATGTTTTCTTAAAGTCAGGGTCATGGAGTACTTCTTCGGGTGCAGGAAGATAGATTTCCCTTGTCGGGGTGAGTTTCTTTCTGCAGTGCCCCCTGTGTCCTGGCTGTCCACCGGGTTTCCTTCCTGTCTTTTCGCGGCTGTTGGATATTTTTTTGCGGGCGATAGATTTTGAAGACGGGATGGATGAGTTTTCATAGTTCCGGTTAATCTGTGCCGTCAGTTTCTGTACTTTTTGTTTTTCATCATCAAGCTCTGTCTTTACTTTGTAAAGTTCCCGTCTCTGGAAAGTTACTTTTTCAAGGGCAGTGTCGCGCTGTCTTTCTGCACGGATGGCCCTTTTTTCCATCATATCCGCCTTTTTTACTGCTTCGGCAACCATACGGTCGCATTCTTTTTGCAGCTGTTCAAAAATCTCAAACCATTGATTCCAAATCGTAATGGCATGGCTGTGTTCTTTTGCTACAGCTGCTTCCAGTTTTGCAATTCTGCGTTCCAGGGCACGCACCTGTGTAAGGTGCTGTTTTTCCATTCGGATATATTTTTCTCCCGATTGAAAGGCTGCAAGTTCTTCCTGTGCTTCTTTCAGCCTGTATTGAAGTACTGTAATGGTTTCAAAAGAATTTCCCATCCCCATGCCGCGTCCTTTCCTTAAATGTTTGTCAGATCATCAATGATTTTTTCTAATTCTGCATTATGTTCCTCAAGGGATTTGATCAATGAGGACTGGGTTTCAATGACCCTGTGCTGCAGTCCGTTTGTATGCTCAAGACTGCCTATAAGTTCTTCATATGCTTTGAGTTTGCTTTTATCATCTGCGTTCATTTGTGCCTCCTTAAGTATAGGATAAGTACAGCAAAAACAGGGACGAATGGGAAATCGGACGAATTCCGGGACTGGCAGAATGACGGTGGATAACCGGAAGAAAAATGAAAGAAGCAGGACTGGAAATCCGTATTCCAGCCATGTAAAAGCAGGAAAATATGCAGGTACTGTTTATAATTTCAAAAGAAAAAGCAGGATTCGGAAGTCGTTAACGAAACTTTCCATCCTGCTTGAGTTTATCCACAAATATATTTTTTTAAATTTCGTCAGTTTTTACAATGGTCTGAACAGTAACGCTATGGGCAGGCTCTCATATACTTCATCAGCATAAATATATACATCACACCTTCCTCTGTGATAGAATGTAAAAAACGGAGGAAAATACTATGTCAAAACGTTCAGATGAAATCAGAAACAAGTACATACAGAATCCACCTGAAGGCATGACTGCTGATGACATCCGCCACATGAGTGAGGATGATTTGCTTGATATGGATTACTTCTTAAATGAAGACGATGAGTTTGGTGAAGACTTTCCTGGAGCTGAAGGCTTCTATATCTTCTAAAACCTATCGTTTACTTGTCGTGCCCGCTAAATTGCGGGCCCTTTTCATATCTAGCTATCCCAAAGTTAGAACTTTCCTATAAATTAAAAAAGACGAAAAATAAACGATACAGATTTCTCTGTATCGTCCATTTTTCTTTTTTGATTAAATCAATGTAAAATCAAGCCGAGGCAGACTCCTGTCAAAATGATTTTTGCAGTTCTTTTCAAATCAGGTATCTCCTTCCTGCTATCTTTATACCAGATGGTACATGTAAACCGTTTATTCACTCAACGACATCCGATACAGGAATGCGGCTATTTCCGCTCTTGTACAGGCAGCATCCGGATTGAATCGTCCTTTGCTATTCGCTTGTGCGATACCCTTCTCTTTGGCCCACGCCACTGCCTGTGCGTAGTATTCATCAGAAGAAACATCTTTAAAAGCTGTCTCTTGCTCTGCTGCCGGTTTTCCTTGCGCACGCCATAGCATTGTGATCGCCTCGGCTCTCGTTATCGCAGCATTTGGTCTGCTGCCATCCGAAATTCCCTGGTTTTTAGCCCATGCACGTGCTTTGCTGTACCACTTCTTTCCACCTGTCAGATCTACGTCTTCCCATCGTGCGAGAATCGTCCATAGCCGTGCCCGGGTAATTTTTGCTTCCGGTGCAAAAGCCGTACTGCTCTTTCCATTCATCAGCCCGCGTGCACTTACAAAATCAATGGAATCCTTCGCCCAATGTTTTTTTGTATCCTTAAAGTTTTTCGCCTTATCTACGAGCTTCACTGTAGTGTCTTCGTCCACGATCAGCTGAACTCCATCTTTTGCAGCCACTGATTTCTTCACAATTTTCTCAGTGCCATCGGCATTGACAAGCACTGCGACTGTACCTACGGTCATATTTTTTACCGGAATCTTCACTTTCGTTTTCCCTGCACCCTCCGGTAGATTGATGGTCACAGTGGATGCAGCTTTTATATTTTTACCTGCCTTTACTTCAACCGGAAGTTTAACTGCTTCACCTGATTTTTCAGCATTTGCGATCGCCTTTTCACTAAGCTGCACTTCTGCTGTGATCATTCCTTTTTTACCGTTCACTATGGCAACAGTCGTTCCATCCGAATCCTTGATGTCCGGCGTAGTTGTTGCAGATGCATTTCCGTTAGCTGCGCCGCCTCCCGCGGTGGCACCTCCTGCTGCTGCACCGCCTCCTGACGAGGATCCGCCCCCTGCTGAAGATCCGCCTCCTGCTGAAGATCCGCCTCCTGCCGTGGAACCGCCTCCTGACGATGATCCACCTCCTGACGTTGTTCCTCCGCTGACATCCGCTTTTTTCGTTACGGTTACGGTAACACGATTACTGTCGGCCGCAAGATATTTCTCATTATCACCGGAATAATGAGCAGTAAATGTATAAGTACCAGCTTGATCGAGCCGGATCGTCTGAGCCTCCCCTGTGCCGGATATCGGCAGCGAAGGATCTGCCGTGTAAGTTACTCCGCTTAAATCCACACCAAATCCTGAGGTTTCGCTGACACTTAACATGACCTGTTCTCCTTCGGTCACTGTATCCGGGCTTGTCGCCAGCAGAATGACCGGAGCTTTCTTAACATTCGGTGACGGTGCGATATATTCACTCCATCTTGCATACAACACCGTATTGCTGCTATATACTCTTGTCAAATCAACTTTCTCACCACCTGTCGTATACCATCCGTCAAACACATATCCTTCACGGGCCGGTGCCGGAAGATCACCGAGTTTTCCATTGATTCCGGTCGTTTTTGTTGTATTTTCTCTTCCGTCATTATAACAAAAAGTAACTGTATAACTCTTTGCAGGCTCCGGTGCCGGCAAGATATCCTGACCTTTGTTTGGAAGCGTTCCTTCGTAAGCAAGAACAGTTCCCTGCTCATCCCTCACTGCATATCCGACCGTGTCACCGGTTCGCAGATCTGCATTGGACGGGATGGTATATAAGAGGGAACAATTTTTCAAACCGGAATTAAAATCGCTTCCATGATATTCCAACGTTCCCTTCGGGCGGAAATTGCCCTTTTCCGTCCAAAGCGGAATCTTGAACGTTTCTGACGCTGCTACAGGCTGACCATCAGCAGTAGCAATGGTTCCGTCAGCATGGTTTACCCATACCTGTAATGTCACCTGACTGAGCTTTGTATCGGAAAGGTTCTGCACGATTGTACGCAGCTCAATCTTCTGCCCCTTCATCTCTGTCGGTTGGAAAGTAATTTTATCTGCCCCTGTCAAAAGGCGTGTCTTTTTGTCTGCGTCAAATTTTGTATAACCCCAACCGGTTGCATCACTAAAATCTGAAAGCTTCGTATATGCATCTGTGCGCTTTGTCACTTCCGGTTCTGCCACATACAGATCCGGACCCTCTGTGACCAGCTGGCGCATCCGCTTATTTCCCTGCAGCTTACATACCTCGCAGAAACCATTCCAGGTCTGGCGCATCATACATTCACGGCTAGAATTATAAATCTTATCCGTATCATAATCTGTATGAGGAACACTGTATGTCTTCCGGAAGCCAAGCAGCTGTCTCCATTTTACCTGTTCAGGATCACTGATCCCCGTTCTGTTTAGCGAAGTTTTTTCAGACGCTTCTCCCATAAAAGATCCGCTGTTGTACTCGTCTCCAAGCCATAACAGACCATGACCAAGCTCATGCGTAAGCGTTTCGACTGCACGCTGGCTGTATGCAGGGCTGACAATATAATGGAATCCGTAATCAAGATCGTTGAATGCCCCGCCAAAATCATTTGCAGAATTGACCAGAAGTACGAACTGGCTGATGTAGTCATGTACATATTTATACTTTTCAAAATCCCAATCTACATTCGGATCTGCCTGCTGCGGAATATGGGCATCATGCACTTTCTCGATAAACGCCGGTCCGATACACCGTTCAAAAATATGGTTCTTCCACTGACTTCCATTCACGGATATATTCTTTCCCCATACATCGAAAAATGTACTGTCATATCCATCAATGGCACTGTACGTTTTATCCGATGCCGTACATAATGCATATACATTGAAGCGATCCTTGTACGTCTTATATGGCTCATACTGCATCGCGCCTTCCCATAACCGTTTGGCAGCTGCAACAAATTTTTGCTGCTCGCCTTTTGTGTAACCTTCACCGCAGATGACGACAACCATATTCTCATTATCGCTGCGCGTCTTCTGGATGACCTGGATAGGTATCGTGGCAGATTCGTATTTCTTGCTCTTGGAATAATTCGGTCCAAGATATAACTGTATACTCTTGTCAAGCGAAACATCCCACTCCTGCCCCGGTGTTGGTCCATCTCCGGAAACTGTAAAGTTCTCCTCCGGTTTATTTACGGCTGCACCGCGGTAAGGGGAATCAGCTGTACCGTCTCCACCAGTCACCTGATAATATTGCGTATCAAGATAAAACGCCGGACGGACACCATAAAAGCCTAAATACGGAGCGTTTCTGTCTATTCTTCCATCCGTCTCCACATAGCGCATATCGTGGTTGCAATCCGTCACCGGAGTCCGCAGCCAGTAAGGCCACCTCACGCCACCCTTATAAGCAATATGATAACTGTCTCCAAGCTGGCTGTTATTTTGATAGACTTTGTTTATCTGCTTTACATCCATTAAGAATACTTTATCCGTAACGTTCTCATAATAGGCCTGATCAAATCCGTTAGCGGCTGCTTCTATATTTGTGTCATAAGGCAGATCTGCCCCCTGGCCTTCGATCATTCCCGCATTATATTCCGGATGGGATACGATCGAACGCTGGGTTACCGTTTTAATCGCTGCGATCTCGTCCTCCTTAAAGCCGTTTAAAAAGCCTGCTGCCTGGTCATATGGATTCTCTCCTACAAAGCCACTCTTTGGAGGGTTTCCGCAAAGCCATTCTACCTTCCCGGCTTCCGCCTTGGAATTCAGCCAGGAACGCATATTGCTGTCACGCCATTGATTTGAGCCATATGTCCCACGCTTTAGGTTACGGCTGTGCGAACGCGTAGCGCTGTTTTCACTTGTTTTGGCATCATAAGCCATCGTTGCCAGCACCTGATCGGAGAGCATGAGCGGTCCCATCTCATCAACATCGACGCAGCGCCATAAGATTGGCTGCCCGTTATAGTTTCCCAGCCTGATATAGTCTCCGATGCTAATATTGCTTGTGCCAACACTGCTCGTCTCCTCTGCAGCTGCCTGTGTACTTGAAAATGGCAGCACCGACAATACCATACAAATACATAAAACAAGTGCTGTAAGCTGTTTTTTCATAAGTAGTATCCTCCCTTTCATCTGTTATGTATTCCCGTAAATAAATTTCCGCCGACTCTATAAAGCATTCTCTACCTTATCCCATGTGTGGGTCAGTTCAAATTGTGCCTGTGTCAAGTAAAAATAAGTCTATTTCACGGCAGCCTTCGCACCCTGATCCTGCACCGGATCATCCCAGGTCACATCAATATAGCGGTAGCTGCTTCCGTCTTTCACATAATTCCACGCATGTGATCCGCCACCGGCTTCACCCGGAACGGCGATCGAACAGATGCCGGCTTTTGCGGCAAGCAGGTTAAAAACACCTGCATAGCCCTGACATACCGCCTTTTTCTCAATCAGACAACCATATGCGGTATAGGCATCATCATATCCGTATCTGCGCGCGTTCTCATCGTAGACACAGTTTTTCACGAGATAATTGTGGATCGCACGCAGCTTCTGTTTGCGCGTCATTCCGTCCCTGATAATCCGGGGAATAATCGCGTTCGCCTTTGCATTCGCCTGTTTTATTTTACCCGTGATCTGCGCCGCACTCAGGTCATTACCTGCCCGGTAATCAAATGTTCCATCGGTACTCTTCCAGATGACCAGACTATAATTGTACTCCGGATGATGCTGCAATGCGAGTACAAATGTCTCGTAATACACCGCTCCGTCCGCACAATAGCTAGTGCTGTAATCACGCTTTTTCATCGCCTTAAGCACATGCTTATAGGCATCTTTTTCGGACTTGACGACTGTGATCTTTTTCGTAAACCGAAAAGATATGTCAAAGTTCCCTTTTTATTATACAGGAAGTCTCCTATAATGTCAAGCCCTAAATCACTGATTTTTCAGGCTTTTCTTTAAATATTTACCTCATAAAACAGAGCCACAAGTGTATGACAGTCATTGTATCTTGTACTGAATAGTTAGAAGAGGGTGCAGTTTATAAAGCGTCCCTTTGTTTTGCTTTATAAAGGCTATAAATCCTCTGTTAACTATGATGGTGAACCTTCCGTGTCTAATGGTATCGTGTACCAACTTCCTTCGTCCCACCTGCTCATACACCGAGTGCCCGCTAAGCTTTCTAACAGGGTCATTGCCCTACGGAGTGAACTACTGCAGGCTACAGCTCTTGTTTATATTTTGATTTTACTGACCTGCCCTTTCCGCAGGGTACGGATATTCCGTGGACGCTTCCCTTGTTTCGTTACCTGCTGGTCATTGTGCTGATGCAGTGCTTGTTGCACTCCATCGTTATCGGGTTTCTTTCCAGAACCCTGCCCGATTTCGGAATCATCCGCAACCCGGCAAGGCTCTGGAATAAATAATGCTGTCGATTGTCTTATGCTGCAATCGCTTCCTTCTTTTCCGGCCGCCTGATGTCCATCAGCATCTTCTTCGGATCATAGACCGTTCCCTTCTTCAGAATCGTATAAACGATTCTCAAAAGCTTGCAGGCTATCACAATCAGTGACTGCATCTTTTTCAGCGGATTGTCAGGGCGTGTCGTGTAGTACACATGGAGTTCTTTAACTTCCTCCGCATGAGCCACTGCTGACTTTGCCGCCTGGAATAACCAGTATCTGAGTCGTTTGCGTCCTCTGTGACTGATTTTGGTCTCTCCCTTATGCTTTCCTGAGCTACATGCTACAAGACCTAATCCGCTTAATTTTTGTATTTCCTTAACATCATCAAATCTCGAAATGTCTCCCATCTCTGCAAGAATTCCGGAAAGAATATTTATTGTGTCAGGCACCATTGTTTTCAATGCCATTTAGCTTCTCTAGCTTAACAGCACTTTTTTTAAAATTATTATAACACTGACAACACACAGCTTTTCGTATTTTGTTCTATTTTGGGGCTGGCACTTATTTAACATTTATGTAACATATTTTATGTTTCTTTTTGCATTTTTCTATTGACATGCAATAAAAAATGTGCGGTCACCTTGTTGTCCATTGGGACAACAAGGTGACCCCTTAGTTTATAAAGGGAATTGATTCCACCACGAATCATTCTATCCCAAAACCCTGCAAAACTAAGGAGGCACATTTTTATTATGAACCATTATCCGTCAAATGTAAAAGAAAAATTGAATTCTATCATCTTATCCATGGCTGAACATCACTGGCTCTTTTCCCAAAATCCTGGCCACGATTTTACACGCCAGCATCTTGGGAAACTATCTTTCTATGATACCATGCGTCTGATCATAAGCATGGGGAAAGGCAGCACGAATGATGAGATCATGGATTACTTTGACCTGGACCCTGACCTTATCCCTTCACAGTCTGCTTTCTGCCAGCGCCGCAGACAGATTTCCCTCTCTGCTTTTGAATACCTTTTTTCGGAATTCTCTTCTTCTTTTCCATCCACTACGGACAAATTCAAAGACCATTGTATTCTCGCCTGCGATGGGTGCCACGTTGTCTATGCTACCAATTCTGATATTATCGAGGACTATAATAAGCCCCGGCTTATCGACTATAAAGGTTACAACCACATGCACTTAAATGGTTTTGTTGATGTTATCAGCAAAGCCTTCCTTGATGTCGTCATACAGCCCGGACAGCAGCCGGATGAGCGTGAAGCGCTCCACTCCATGCTGGATCATTTCACACCCGACGATCCGCAAAAATATATTATAACTGCAGACCGCGGTTACGAATCCTATGATCTCCTGTTCCACTGTGAGCTCAAAAACCTGGGTTACGTTTTCCGTGTAAAATCACCATCTTCCCCAAAAAGCATTCTTTCTTATTATGCATCTGAGCTTCCGGATGATCTTGAAGAATTCGACGTTACGATAAAGCGCTTTTTTACGGATAAAGCCACAAATATTATGAAAAGCCAGTCAGATGTTTACCGCTACATCAATCCCAGTAAAAATACCCCTCATTTTTATGAGCTTCTCAGGAAAAAACACAGTCATCTTTATTTCCTGCAGTTTCGCGTTGTTAAGATCAAAACCGCTGAGAATACATATGAGTATCTCATTACCAACCTTCCCTTCTCATTTACTCTGGACGATATCCGGGAATGCTATCACTGGCGATGGGGCATTGAAATTTCTTTCCGCTATCTCAAACATGCGGCCGGGCTTCTGTACTTTCATTCAAAACAGCCGGAATTTCTAAAACAGGAAATCTATTCCTGCCTGATTCTGTACAATTTCGGCATTTTTATCGCAAACGAAGCGGCAGAAGAAAACCGGAAAAAGAAACGGGATGGTAGCAACAAGTATCTCTATGAACTTGACTTTTCTTCAGCATTAAAAACAGCCAGAAAGTTCTTCATGCGCAGGGATTCCAGCAGGCACATCGATATTATCCGGCTGATGATGAAATATGTCCACGCAGTGAAAGACAGGTTCCGGCAGTTTCAACGGCCTCTCCGTGGAATCAGCGCAATTCATTTTGGATATCGGTAAGTTCTGCAACTGAATATCCTTCTTTTTGACAGATGGACAGCATCTGTCTTTTTGGCATACCTGTTTTTGGCTTTTTGAGTTTAAAATATCGGATATTTGACAACAACTGAGCTATCGAACAAAACTTCGAACAACTGGCTTAATGGCATTGGAATTTAGTCTGACACACCGAATTCCAGTAGCCTGTTTTTCATGCCATAAAAACAACAAAATTTCGATAAGCTAGCTTAATTATAACAGAAAGCAAGAGATTTTGTTAAAAAAACTCCTGCAAAATCAGCAAAATTTAAAAGCCGATGGAATTTACTCTTGCACTGGAATTTACTTTTTCAAGTCAGCAGAAACAGCTCTGCTATGACACGTTTATGAAATTTTAATTCCAATTGTGATTTATGAGCGAAATGCTCCCCATGATTGCTGCGTGCTGCCTTTTCTGGCAACAATGCTCTGGCATCAGATTTGGAATATAGATATTTATTGAAAATAGAATAACGCATTTTATGATAAAAGTCAAACATTTTATGAAAGAGAACGCTTTGTATAGGGTATCGCAACAAAGCATTCCCCGAACGTTTTACAGATTAATATTCAGATAAACAAGATCCTTTTCGTCCTGTTCAATTCCAAGGTAACGTTTCGTGATATGAAACGAAGAATGGTTAAAGACATTCATTAAAAGTGCTGGCTGGATGCCTTCCTGCCACGCATAGTAGCCAAAGGTTTTCCGGAGAGAATGACAGCTGATGGATTCGTCACTTGTTGTGTGTGCTGCGTCTTCTTTTATGATGCGGTAAGCCTGTGAACGGCTGAGCGGTTTATAAGGGTTTGTCCGTTTGGAGAAAACATATTCTTCCGGATCAGGATTCTTTTCCATAAAATATAGATACAGGGCATTTTTCGCGTTCTGGTTTATCGCAATATAATTTCTTTTTCCTGTTTTATGTTCCCATATCAAAAGGTGATCCCGAAAACAGTTCTTTTTAAAATCATAGACACTTCTCCAGCGAAGATTTAATAGATCGCTGATTCTCAGTGCAGTGTTTAATCCCAATACAACTAAAGTATAATTTCGCAGATGCGGTTTTACCTGCTTGTAGTATGAACTGAAATTCTGCAGTTCCTGTCGGTTTCGGATCGGTTGTGTTGTTCCCATAAAAATTACTCCTTTCAAGCCAAAAATAAAGTGCTTTTGTGACATAAAATGCAACATTCTATAAAACATTGTCGCATTTTTGAAATAAAAAGAAAAGAAGCATTTTATAAAAATGCAGATGCGTAAGAAAATGCGCAGGACATACCCGAGGAAACAGGGTATGGAATACATACATGGAGGTAACAAAATGCTGAAACTTTCATTGAAACAGGGGCAATATGTAAACATTGGTGATAACATCCGTGTGGTCTATGTAGGTGGTTCAGGAAATCACGCAAGGCTGCTCATTGATGCTCCGAGGGAACTTAATATTGCCAGAAGTACCACGGAAGAAAATCCGGCACGAAAGAGAGAAACCTATTATGCAGAGCCGGGCATTTCCAGGGAGGCACAGCAGGAAATTAAGAG
>ONZX01000959.1_pt1 | contig 15925 bp, 10 predicted proteins | sample 1671831 | NCBI WGS metagenome assembly ONZX01 (sample SAMN06348197, study PRJEB24527) | human gut metagenome | reverse complement strand
TGCCGCAGCCGATGGGCCAGTTCATGGGGTAGGTCTTGATGCCCAGAATTTCTTCAATGTTCTCCATCAGCTCAAAGGGGTCGCGGGCTTCGCGGTCCATCTTGTTGATGAAGGTAAAAATGGGGATATGGCGCAGGGTGCACACCTTGAACAGCTTGATGGTCTGCGCCTCAACGCCCTTTGCGGCGTCGATGACCATGACGGCAGAGTCTGCCGCCATCAGGGTGCGGTAGGTATCCTCCGAGAAGTCCTGATGGCCGGGGGTGTCCAGAATGTTCACGCACTTACCGGCGTAGTTGAACTGCAGCACCGAAGAGGTGACCGAGATACCACGCTGCTTTTCAATGTCCATCCAGTCGGACACGGCGTGCTTGGCGCTCTGCTTGCCCTTGACGGAGCCAGCCTGATTGATGGCTCCACCGTACAGCAGCAGCTTTTCGGTAAGGGTGGTCTTACCTGCGTCGGGGTGGCTGATGATGGCGAACGTCCTGCGGCGTTCGATCTCTTCACGATTTGTCATAGATGATATTTCTCCTGAAATGGATGGAACTTCTTCCGGCATCGCTGCGCGATGCCGGAAGAAGCATTTTTACACATACGCACCTTATTCTATACGAAAACGCGTGATAATGCAAGGGTTTTCGTTATTTTTTCAGGATCAGGCAGGGCAGAGGGGCAGTTTCGGCCCAATTGGCAAAATCACACACCAGAACGGTGAAACTTTTCAGTGGAAGTGCCCGCAGAAAACGCAGCACCGCCTGTTTTTCGTCCGAGCCGATGACCGCTCCGCTGTATAGGATGGCGCTCACGATGCCGCCGGGGCGCACTGCCTGCAGCGCCGCCTGCAAGGCGGGGATGCTGCTCTGCGCGGTGGAGAATACCGCATGGTCCGCCCCCGGCAGCCAGCCAAAGTTGAACATGACTGCATCGGCAGTGCCGGGCTGCACATACTGTAATAAGTCGGCGTGGCTGCCGCAGATGAGCTCGTACCGCTCGGCGGGCACATTTGCCTGTTCCAGCCGGGTGCGGGTGGAGCGGATGGCTTCGGGCTGCACGTCAAAAGCCAGCACCCGCCCGGCAGGGGCGGTCAGATTGCACAGAAAGGCGGTGTCGCCGCCGTTGCCGCAGGTGGCGTCTACGCACAGCTGCGGGTGCACCAGCCGGGCGGCTAAAAAGTCCTGCACGAACTTGACCGCCGTCAGGTCCGGGGTGCGGCGGCGCACCAGCTGCCCGCCCTCGGCGGCAAAGCCGAATTTGCCCCAGAAAGCAAGCTCGGCGGCGTTTTCCGGCAGCGGGGCGGTAAAAACCGTGGCAGCTTCCCGGTCATAGCCGCCAAAGCTGCGCAATACTTCTTTTAACAGGTAGGAGCCGTAGCCCTTGCGCCGCCACCGGGGCAGGATGCACAGGGCGGCAAACTGTGCGCCCTTGGGGGCGGGGGAGAGGGTGCACTCTCCGATGCAGTCCTTTTCTTTATACAGGGCAAACCCCTGTTCGGTGCGGTGCAGTTCCATAAAAAGCTCCTCCTTGACGGGCCAATGTTCTTCCCTTACAATAGCAAGCAGAAACGCTGCTGTCAAGGGCGGAAAAACAGGACCGCATTTCACATATTCTTCACGGCGCAAGCGATTCATTTTCACATTTGACAGTTACAATAGGGACAGTTCAAAGGAACAGATGTCCCTGCGGACCGGCCTTTGAGGGAAGGATGTAGTAACATGGAAAACGAGAACAAGTGGGAATACGATTATTCCGCTTCCAATAACGAGACCGGCTACCCCAACGTGGGCAGCAGCGGCATGAACACGGCGAACCAGTATAACGAGCCGGAAGCGCAGCCTGCGCGTCCGGCCGATACCGCCCCGGCAGATGGCGGCAGCGTGCCGCCGTTCCCGCCGGAGCAGCCGCAGTACAGCGCCCCGGCGCAGCCGGAAAAGCCCCGCCGCAAGAAGAAGTTTAACGGCAAAAAGCTGGCACGCAGCGCCGTGGCGCTGGTGCTGGCAGCGGCCATGGGCTTTGCGGGCGGCTTTGTGGGCGCAAAATACGGCGGCGGCAGCAAGGTGGTCATCCAGCAGGTGGAGCGCCCGGCCAGCTCTGACAGCAGCACCGACAGCACCGGCAATTCCATCAGCGCCACCAGCGGCACCGGCCTGAGCACCGCACAGGTGGCCGAGATGGTCAGCCCCAGTGTGGTGGTCATCACCACTGAGCAGGTGGTCTACTCCCAGTGGTCTTGGTACGGTCAGAGCCAGGTGGAGAGCGGCGCGGGCAGCGGCGTCATCATCAGCTCGGATGGCTATATCCTCACCTGCGCCCATGTGGTGAGCGGCGCATCCAACATCACCGTGAGCATCGGCGACAAGGATTACCCCGCTACGCTGGTGGGCGAGGATACCACCAGTGATATCGCCGTGGTCAAGGTCGATGCTACCGGCCTGACCCCTGCCACCGTGGGCAACAGCGACAACCTGAAGGTGGGCGAAAGCGTCATGGCCGTGGGCAACCCCTTGGGTGAGCTGGGCGGCACCGTGACCAGCGGCATCGTCAGCGCCCTGAACCGCAGCGTGACCATCCAGGGCACCAGCTCCACCAACACCATGTCCCTGATCCAGATGGATGCCTCTGTCAGCCCCGGCAACTCCGGCGGCGGCCTGTTCAACATGAACGGTGAGCTCATCGGTCTGGTCAACGCAAAGTCCTCCTCCAGCGATGCGGAGGGTCTGGGCTTTGCCATCCCCATCAACGATGCCATCAAGGTGGCACAGGATCTGCTGGAGAACGGCTATGTCTCCGGCCGCCCCTACATGGGCATCACCTATCTGGCTGTGACCGATGCCCAGACCGCCGCACAGCTCAACGTCAATGCCTACGGTGTTTACGTTGTGGATGTTGTGCAGGGCGGCCCCGCCGACAAGGCCGGCCTCAAGACCGGCGACCGTATCGTGAGCATCGACGGCACTGAGATTGCCCAGAAGGACGACCTTGGCACCCTGATCCAGCAGCATGCCGCCGGTGATACCCTTTCCATCACCGTGGCCCGGGAAGGCCAGATGCAGACTGTCAGCCTGACTCTGGGCGAAAAGAACGCCCAGACCCAGCAGGCACAGAAAAACTCCTGATTCTCCCAAATCTTTTTCCTGATCCATAAATCAAAAATCCCCTGACCGGCGTGAACTGGTCAGGGGATTTTCAATTGCAGGTTGTCAAGCAACGGCAGACCGTATTTTTATACCTGCCCGAACACGGTGGCGCTCAGGGGCAGGAGGACGGTCTGGCCGGTGCAGATGCGGCTGCTGCCCCGCCACAGACTGGAGGAGATGCCGTCGCTCAGCAGCTTCCAGCTGCCGCCGGGCAGGGTGACGACCTGCGCCGTCTCGGTGGGGTTATAGTAGACGCACAGGGCGCTCCACGCTGCGCCATCGCCCCACTGGGCGGGGAGCCGCCAGCCCACAAGAGGCTGTTCCAGCGGGAAGAACTCGATGGCGGCAGGGCTGGCCTTGTCCAGCGCGCCCAGCCGGGGGAACGCCGCCCGCAGACCAATGAGCCCGCGGTAGTAATCCACAAGGCTGTGGAACTGTTCGGCCCGGTGCCAGTCCAGCCGGTTGAGGGCCGGGCTGGAGCGGTAGCTGTTGCCCTGCCCCTTCTTGGTGCGGGCAAACTCCTCGCCCGCCTGCCAGAAAGGCAGGCCCATGCTGGTCAGGTAGATGCCCGCCGCCAGCCGGTTCTGGGCCAGGGCGGTCTTGTCCACAGCGGCAAACTCCGGGCGGGCGTAGCGCACCATCAGGAGCTTATCCCACAGGGTGAAGTTGTCGTGGGCCGAGACATAGCTGATGATCTGCCCCGGGGCGTGGGGCGGCAGCTTTTCACTGCGGCACCACGCTGCCACCGAAGCACCGATATCCCAGAAACTCCCGGGCTTGCCCTCCACATAGCCCGGCTCCCGGGCATCGAAGCAGCCGCCCTTGATGGCATCCCGGGTGTTGTCGCAAAAGATGCCGATGCGCTCGTTCAGCATGTTCAGGTTGTTCTTGTTGGCCTCGTATCGGTGCAGGGCGCTGCAGCCGCCCTGCCACGGCTCGCCGTACATCAGGATATCCCGCCCGCCGGGCAGCTTGTCCAGTTCAGCCCGGAGGAGGTTCATGGTCTCCACGTCATACAGGCCCATCAGGTCAAACCGGAAGCCGTCGATGTGATATTCCCGTGCCCAGTAGAGCACCGAATCAATGAGATAGCGCCGGGCCATGGGCCGCTCGGAGGCAAACTCGTTGCCGCAGCCGCTGCCGTTGGAGAGGGAGCCGTCATCGTTCTGACGGAAGTAGTAGAGGGGCACCGCCCGGTTCAACACATTGTCGGAACGATACATGTGGTTATACACCACGTCCATTACAACGCCGATGCCCGCCGCATGGAGGGCCGCGATCATCTGCTTGCACTCCCGCACCCGCACCTCGCCCCGGGTGGGATCGGTGGAGTAGCTGCCCTCGGGCACATTGAAGTTGGTGGGGTCGTAGCCCCAGTTATACTGCCGGGTCAGGGGGCGGCTCTCGTCCACGCTGCCAAAATCGAAGATGGGCATGAGCTGGACATAGCTCACCCCCAGCCGCTTGAGGTAATTCAGGCAGGTGGGGTGGATGCCGTCGCTGCTCAGGGTCGTGCCCTGCTGGGTAAAGGCCAGGAATTTGCCTCGCCAGGCTGTGTGCACGCCGCTGGCCGGGTCCTGCGAGAAATCCCGGACGCCGACCTCCCACACGCTGCGGCGGGCCGGCGGGATCACCGGCCGCACATCCCGCTCCCAGCCCTGCGGGTCTACCCGGGCCGGATCAAAGATCATGCTGCGCACCCCGTTCACCCCGGCCGAGCGGGCGTAAGGGTCCGCTGCATTGCAGGTGCCAAACGGGGTGGTAAGGGTGAAATCGTAGTATTTCCCGTGCTGGTCGCCGGGCAGATAGACGCTCCACACACCCTTGTCCTGCTGCTGCAGGGGCAGGGTGCCCACACAGGCCCCGCCGGTGCCCCGGCGGTACAGGTTCACTGCTGCCTGTTTTGCCGTGGGAGCCCACAGGCGCAGGTGCGTCCCGGCGGGGGTATACTCCACCCCCAGCGGGCCGTAGTATTCCGTCTGGCGGGCAAAGGCTTCGCTCTCAAACAGCGTCTTCCATTCAGCAGGTGTTCTTGGCTCCATGGCAATTCATCCTTTCATTTGACAATAGTGTAACGAACTTTGTCCTTTATTTCAACCCTTTCCTTGCAAAACGTACCAGACTCCACTATACTGAAAGAAAAAACACTGCACGGAGGGTAGTTTTATGGCATACACCAATGATTGGGAAAGTCTGATGAACGGCGTGTTCGGCCCGGGGGGCAGATTCAAGGCCGCCCCCGGCGCTTCTGCACCCAAAACAGGCGGCAGCGCCGCCCTGCCCGACCTGAACGCGGCGCTTCTGGAACAGCAGAAACGGCTGGACGAGCTGTTGAAGCAGCAGAACGCCCAGCTCAGGACCCAGAGCGATGCCACCGCCGCCGCGCTGGAAAGCAGCCGCCAGATGCTGCGGGACATGGAGGACGAAGGCCTGCTGGCCAGGGGCACCACCGACGTGAAGCCGGAGCACCTGGGCAGCTTTGAAGGCCTTGCCGCCGAGGTCAGGCAGACGGTGCTGGGGCAGGATGCTTTTGTGGACAGCGTGGTGCGGGCCATGCGCCGCCCCTTTGTGCTGGGCACCGAGGCCCCCGCCGCCCGCAACGTCATCCTGCTCACAGGCGGGGCAGGCACAGGCCGGCATTTCGCGCTGGAAGAAACTGCCCGCTGCATGGCGGCCCGGGGCCTTTTGCAGAGCGACAGGATCGCCACGCTGGATCTGGCCCTTTACCCCAATTCCGGAGCCGAAAAGCTCTTCCTGCAGGACCTCTACGCCGCCCTGCACGCGCCCGGGGAGATCCTTGCCTTTGAGCACTATGAGAGCTGCTATCCCGGCTTTCTGAAGACCCTGTCCGATCTGGCCGTCAAGGGCAGCGCCCCCCTGTCCAGCCGGTATCTCGTAAACAAGGAGGGCATCCTTGTGGATGCAGGCACGGCGCTTGCTCCGGGAGCCGTCAGCCGCATCGACCCCTGCGGCAAATACCTCATCTTCTACTCCCACAAGGGCCGGGAGGCACTGGCCGACAAATTCGGCGCGGCGCTGGTGTCGGCGCTGGGGGATGTCTGCGAGACGGCCTCCTACACCCGGGAGGATCTGGCCGCCCTTGCCGCGCAGCAGCTCAACGCGCTGGCCCAGAAGATCCGCACCCGGCTGGGGCTGACCCTTTCCGCCGGGGCCGACGTGCGGGACTATGTCGCAGCCCAGTGCACCGCGCAGAAGGGTGCCGCCGGGCTGGCCGAATGCTGCGACCGCATCTTCCGTGCCCTGAGTGAATACTGCCTGCAGACCGATGAAACCCTTACCGGCACCGTGACCCTGACCGCCCGTCCGGAAGGGCTGCTGTTCCGGCTGAACGATGGCCCGGAGGAACCGCTCTTTGACCTGCTGCCGGCGGCCTATACCGGCGCACTGGATGCCATCCGGGCCGAGATCAACGAACTGGTGGGCCTTGCTCCCGTGAAAGAATATGTGTTCGGTCTGGCCGACAACCTGCAGGTGCAGCAGCGCCGGGCCGCTGCCGGGCTGAAAACGGCCAGCCTGTCCATGCACATGATCTTCACCGGAAACCCCGGCACCGGCAAGACCACCATTGCCCGGCTGGTGGCGAAATACCTGAAAGCCATCGGTGCCCTCAAGGGCGGGCAGCTGGTGGAGGTGACCCGTGCCGACCTGGTGGGCCGCTACACCGGCCACACCGCCCCCCTGACCAACAGCGTCATCGAGAGCGCTCTGGGCGGTGTGCTCTTCATTGACGAAGCATACAGCCTCTACCGGGGTGAACAGGACAGCTTCGGGCTGGAAGCCATCGACACGCTGGTGAAGGGGATGGAGGATCACCGGGATGAGCTGGTGGTCATTCTGGCAGGTTACACCAGGGAGATGGAGATCTTCCTCACCGCCAACAGCGGCCTTGCCAGCCGTTTTCCCAACCGGATCGAGTTCCCGGACTACACTGCTGAGGAGCTGCTGCAGATCACCCACGTTCAGGCAAAGAACAAGGGGTACCGTCTGGCCGAAAGCTGCACCGAACCCCTGCTGAGCTATTATGCCCGCTGGCAGGCAGCCGATGCCCGCACCGCCGGCAATGGCCGCCTTGCCCGGAACACACTGGAAAAGGCCATCTTCCACCAGAGCCGCCGCCTTGTCGCCGAGCCCGCCGCCGCGCTGGATCTGATCCTGCCCAGTGACCTGGAATTGAAGGAACCGTAAACATGCAAAAAGGGGCTGCTTTCGCAGTCCCTTTTCTTGTTATTGATGCTGTTCTGCCAACCGGGCGGTCATTTCCCGCATTTCCTGCCGCACTTCTGGCGGGGCGACCACTTCTATCTTGCCGCCAAAGCCGCAGACCCAGCCATAGAACTGGTCACTGACGCAGATGGGGACATCGAAGTGGAAAGACCCATCCTCTTCCGGCAGAAACATGGGCGTAGTGCCGAAGCGCTCCCGCATGGCACCTTCCAGATCAGCGGTGCACCGCAGGGTAACGCGATGCTCCGGCCCGCCGTACATTCCAAAGTGCTTGCGCAGATAGGCAGGCAGGTCAAGATCCGCAAACTGCTCCTGACCCCGCCGGGGCGCATCCAGCACCCGGACCCCGCTCATCTTGTCCACCCGATAATGGCGGATGCCCTTTTCATCGGCAAAGGCAATGAGGTAGTAGCACCCGTTCTCCCAGGCCAGCTGCCACGGGCTGACGATCCTTTTCTCTTTCTCGCGGCTGTCGGCTTTTCTGTAGAGGAACTCCACCATTTTACCGTTGTTGATGGCCTCGTGCAGGGCATCGATGCTGTACAGCAGGCTCTTGCTGTCGGTCTTGGGACGGCCCTCCACATAGACCTGACGCTGCAGCTGGCTGCCCTCGTAGTTGGAGCAGAGCTTTTCCAGCTTGTGGATCAGCCGCCTGCTCGTGGTGCCGGATACCACCCGGCTTGCCTGCACGGCATCCACCAGCAGCTTGAGCTCCGCCAGATCAAAGGTGCGGCTGGCAAGGAAATACCCGCCGCCCCGGCCCCGGCGCAGCTTGATGTCATAGCCCAGCGCACCCAGTGCCTCAATATCGCTGTACACGCTCTTGCGCTCACAGCGGATGCCCTGCGCCTCCAGCAGCTCCACCAGCTGCGGCACGTTCAGCAGGTGGTTTTCATCGGTCTGCTGCTCAAAAATGCGCAATAGCGCCAGCAGCTTGGATTTCTGGCCTTCCTGTTTGGGCATTCGGTACACCTCATTTTTTCGTGTTGTGCCAAACCTCTCAGTCTCGCTTCCAGCTCCCCAGCAGGGGAGCTGGAAAAAAACAGCAGTGCTGTGTGCTGAAAAGGTTACGGCGCTTTCTTATCAAACGCCGCGCGGCGCTGGGTGGACAGGCGGAACATCTCCTCCAGCTTTTCCCGGTCATCGGCCACAAGGGCGTTGCGCATCTCGTTCAGCGCCCCGCTGAACTGGTCGATCTCGGAGATGAGGTTTTCCTTGTTCCAGAGGAACAGCTCCGCCCACATCTTATCGTTGATGCGTGCAATGCGGGTCAGATCCCGGAAGGAATCTCCGGTGTACTCGCACAGCGAGGTATTGTCGTTGGCGCACATCAGGCTGACGGCGATGGCATGGCAGAGCTGGCTGACATAGCCGATCATCCTGTCATGCTCCTGCACGGTCAGGGTGCAGATATGCTTGAAGCCCAGCACCTCGGCCAGCTCCCTGGCCCACTGAACGGCCTCCGGGGTGTTCTTTTCCGTGGGGGTCACAATGAAGTTGGCCGGGGCAAAATTCACCTCGGCGGCGTGCTCCACGCTGGAGGTCTCACGGCCCGCCATGGGGTGGCTGGCAATGAACTCCACGCCCGGCCTGCACATGGCCTGAATGGGCTCCACCAGACCAGTCTTTACGCCCGACACATCGGTAAAGATGCAGCCCTCCTTCAGCAGGTGGCCGTAGGTCCGGAACCACTCGAGCAGGGCCGTGGGGTACAAGCCGAAGATGATATGATCGGCCTGACGCACCAGATCCTCAAAATCGTGGGTCTTGCCGCTGGCGATATAGCCGTGGTCGAGGGCATACTGCAGATGGCCCTCGCTGCGGTTGATGCCGTCCACATGGAACCCGGCCCTGCTCAGCTCCAAGGCGTACTTGCCGCCCAGCAGGCCCAGGCCCACAATGAGATAACGCTTTGATTTATCCAACATGTTCCACCTCCGCGCCCAAAGGCTTGATGGCTTCCAGAAAATCCGGCCAGCTCTTGGCAACGGCCTCGGCCCCGCTGATGGGCAGGGCCAGCCCGGCGGCCAGCGCCAGCACCGCAAGACTCATCACCACGCGGTGGTCGTTGTGGCCGGAAAGCGGCCGCTCCGGGGCATGGAGCGCTCCGGCACAGCCATGGATGGTAATGGTGCCGCCCTCGCTCTCCAGCTGCCCGCCGCAGGCCCGCAGCTCGGTCTCCATGGCCTCGATGCGGTCACTCTCCTTGATGCGGAGACGCTCGGCGTTGCGGATGACCGTGGTGCCCTCACACAGCAGGCCCAGCACCATCAGCACAGGGCCCAGGTCGGGGCAGTCGGCAAGGTCGATGTCCGTTCCGTGGAGCGGGGCCTTTTCAAACACCACGCCCTGCCCGGTGCGGGTGAATCTTGCACCGCACCGCCGGAGGATCTCCAGAATGGCGGCATCGCCCTGCAAAGTCTCCTCAGACAGGCCGGTGATGGCCACACCGCCGGTCACAGCGCCCAGCACGGCAGGAAAAGCCGCCTGGCTGTAATCGCCCTCCACGGTGTAATCACCGGGAAGATAGTGCTGCCCGCCGGGAATTTCCAGCGTATTTTCATCCAGCCAGCGGCTCTCCACGCCAAAGGCGTGCTGCACCGCGCGGGTCATATCGATGTAGCTCCGGCTCTCCACAGGCGGGATGAGGTGCAGGGTGCTGGTGCCGCCCAGCAGGGGCAGGGCAAACAGCAGCCCGCTGATGAACTGGCTGGACACGTTTCCCGCCAGCTCGTATTCGCCCGGGGTCAGGGCACCTTCCACAGTCAGGCGGTCCGCGCTCTGCTCAAAACGCAGGCCCTGCTGCTGATACAGCGTTTTGTAGACCGACTGGGGCCGCTCCATCAGCCGCCCACGGCCTGTAAAAGTCACTTCCTGCCCGGTCAGGCTGGCCAGTGGGATGAGGAAGCGCAGGGTACTGCCGCTCTCACAGCAGTCCACGGGGGCATCAACCGGCAGAAAGCGGCCCAGCCCCTCCACCACCGCGTCGTTTTCACCGGTGGTGACACGGGCGCACAGTCGGCCCGCCGCGCCCAGCGTGGCGGAGATATCCTTGCTGAAAGCAAGATGATGGAGATGGGAGGTCCCCTTTGCCAGCGCCGCGCAGAGCACCGCCCGGTGAGCCATGCTTTTGCTGGGCGGCGCGGCGATCCTGCCCGCCACTGCGCGGGCGCGTTTTACCACCACATCCATCTTACATATCCCGGCCAATGGCCCATGCGACCTGACGGCACTTTGCCATGGCCTGTGCAAAGGCATCCGGGGTCAGGCATTGTGCGCCATCGCTCCATGCGTGGCGGGGATCATAGTGGACTTCCACCTCCAGACCGTCGGCACCGGCGGCCACAGCGGCGATCATCATCGGCTCAACCAGATTGGCCTTGCCGGTGGCGTGGCTGGGGTCCACGATGATGGGCAGATGGGTCTTTTCGTGGATGATAGGCACAGCAGAGAGGTCGAGGGTGTTGCGGGTGTACTTCTCAAAGGTGCGGATGCCCCGCTCGCAGAGAATGACCTGCTCGTTGCCGCCGGCCATGATATACTCTGCGGACATGATCCACTCCTCGATGGTGTTGCACAGGCCGCGCTTGAGCAGAACAGGCTTGTGCATCTTACCCACAGCCTTGAGCAACTGGAAATTCTGCATGTTGCGGGCACCGATCTGCACCACGTCCACATATTCCTCAAACTCCGGGATCCGGTCCTCGCTCATCAGCTCGGACACGATGGGCATTCCGGTGGCCTCCCGGGCCTTGACCATATCGAGGATGCCCTCGGTCTCCAGACCCTGGAAGGAGTAGGGAGAGGTGCGGGGCTTATAAGCGCCGCCGCGGAACAGGCTTGCACCGCCCGCCTTTACGCCGTTGGCAATGCGCAGTGCCTGCTCTTCCCCCTCGATGCTGCAGGGGCCTGCCATCACGGCGATCTTCTCGCCCCTGCCGATCTTCACGCCGCCGCAGTCGATGATGGAATCGGCGGGGTGGAACAGGCGGTTGGCCCGCTTATAGGGGGCGGACACGCGGGTGACGTTGTCGATCCAGGGGTTGGCCAGCACGTCGCGCTCATCGATCTTGGTGGTATCGCCCACCAGACCGAACACATTGTAATCCTTGCCGGTGATCAGGGTCACATCCAGGCCCTGCTTCTCGAATTTGTCTACGATCTTTTCCAGTTCTTCCTTGGGGGTGCCTTTTTTGGTCGAAATGATCATCTTGTTTCTTTTCCCTTCTGTTTTGTCTCTATGCTTTCCGTTTTGCTGCACAGCCTGCCCTACTTGCCAAGGGCTCCCCCTTCGGGGGAGCTGGCAAGCGAATGCGAGACTGAGAGGGTTGTTACTGCACCAGGTGCGTCTGCGCACCGCCATCCAGCCGGAGCAGCTGCACAAGGTAGGCGCAGGCATGGAGATATCCGCTGACCCCCTCGCCTGCAAAGCGGCCCTGACAGCCAAAGGAGACCACATCCACGCTGCGGAAGGGCTCCTTGCCGCTGGGGTCGGCCAGCATCACTTCCACGGCGGGCACGCCGCACACCTGCAGCGCCTCCAGAATGGCCACGCTGTAATAGGCGTAGCCGCCCGGGTTGAGGATGATGCCATCGGCCCGGCCTGCCGCCGACTGGATCTCATCGATGAGGTCACCCTCGTGGTTGGACTGAAAAAAGTCCACCTGAACATCCATCTGGGCACAGCCCGCCTCGATATAATCCAGCAGTGTATTAAAATCGATCTGCCCCTCCATGCCCGGCTCCGTGAACTGGGTCAGGTTGAGGTTGGGACCGTTAATGACTAAAAATTTCATCCAGCGCCTCCATTGCCGCCGTCACGGCATCCGCAGGGGTGGTCTTGTTGGGGATCACAGCATCCGCTGCCGCCAGATAGAGCGGGCGGCGCTGGGCTTCCATGGTTTTCAGGGCCTCGGGGCTGGTGGAAAGGGGCCTTCCGCCGCCCACCAGCAGATCTTCCAGCGGCCGGTCGATGAAGAGCACGATGCCGTTGGCGTGGAGCGCCCGGAGGTTTGCCGGATCTTTGACCACGCCGCCGCCGCAGGAGATGACCTGCCGGTTCTCCCGGGCAAAGCGGGCGGTCTGCGCGGCCTCCAGCTTCCGGAAGCCTGCCTCCCCCTCAGCGGCAAAGATGTCCGGGATGCTCCGGCCGTCGGCCTTGACGATCTCCTCGTCCAGATCCACGAACCGCTTGCCCAGCCGTTCCGCCAGAGCGCGGCCCAGGGTGGATTTGCCCGAGGAGGGCATCCCGATGAGGGCAATGTTCAGCTGTTCCCGCCGCAGCTCGCTGGTCACACGGGCGATCTCGGCACCGGCATCCTCAAACTTGCGGTCGAGGAAAAATTCTGCCGCGTACACTGCCTGCGCCACCAGCATTTCCAGGCCGCCGACGGCAATGGGCACCCCCAGCTCCTCGGCCCGGAGGATGAGCTCGGTCTTATCGGGATTATAGATAACATCGATCACGGCTTCCAGCCCGGGCATGGAGGTGATATCCAGGGCGCTCACGCCCACATTGGGGTACATGCCCACCGGCGTGGTGTTGATGATGATCTGCGCCCCGGTGGTCAGGGCCTGAGCATAAGTCAGCTCTCCCTTTTCGGGGTCGGGATGGCGGCTGACGGTATAGATCTGTTTCGCGCCCCGGTCATGGGCCACGGCCCAGGTGGTGTTGTGGGTGCCGCCGGTGCCCAGAATGAGCACCGTCCTGTCCTTGAACTCCACCCCGTGTGCATCGCACAGGTAGGAGAAGCCGGGGTAATCGGTGTTGTAGCCGTAGAGCAGGCCGTTCCTGTTGACGATGGTGTTCACGGCATTGATGGCCTTGGCGTGGGGGTCGATGTAGGAGCAGTACTCCATGACCACCAGCTTATAGGGGATGGTGACATTGATGGCCCTGAACTGCCGCCGGGTCATAAAAGCCCGGACTTCCTCTTCCGTGGGCAGGGGGCACAGGTCGTACCGGTAGCCGCAGAGCATCTCGTGGATGACCTTGGAGTAGGAGTGGCCCAGCCGCCCGCCGATGAGTCCGTATTCCATTTACAGCACCTCCTTGCGGTAGCCGGTGGGGTCCTCCATCCAGGCCATGCCGTATTTTGCGGTGAGCAGGTCGCCCACGGCCAGCGCGGCGGCGCAGGTCTGCACAATGGCGGCCCGGGGCACGATGCAGGGGTCGTGGCGGCCCTGAATGGACAGCTCCGCGTCCTTCTTTGCCATATAGTCCACCGTGTCCTGCGTTTTGTAGATGCTGGGGGTAGGCTTGACCGCCGTGCGGAACACCACGGGCATCCCGTTGGAAATGCCGCCGTTCAGGCCCGCATTGTGGTTGGTGGCGGTGACGATGCGCTCCCCCTGCATCCGGAAGGCATCGTTGGCCTCCGAGCCCTTCTGGTCCGCAAAGCCGAAGCCGGAGCCGAACTCGATGCCCTTGACCGCCGGGATGGAGAAGGCCAGGTGAGCGAGCTTGCTCTCCACACTGTCGAAATAGGGCTCGCCCACGCCTGCGGGCAGGCCCAGAATGGCGGTCTCCAGCACGCCGCCCACACTGTCGCCCTCGGCACCGGCGGCACGGATGGCGGCCTTCATGGGTTCTTCCACACTGCCGTCCAGCAGGGCAAAGCCCTCGGACTTGTTCAGCAGTGCCTCGGCCTGCGCCGCCAGTGCGGCGGGATCGTTCAGCGCAAAGGGGATATCGCCGATCCCGGCACACCGCCCGATGTGCGTCACGATCTCGATCCCGGCCCGGTTCAGAGCGCCCAGCACCAGAGCACCACCCGCCACCAGCGCGGCGGTGACGCGGCCCGAAAAGTGGCCGCCGCCCCGGGCATCCTGATAGCCGTGGTACTTGGCATAAGCAGTGTAATCCGCGTGGCCGGGCCGCAGCAGGTCAGCCGTTTTGGCATAGTCGCCGCTGCGGGTGTTCTGGTTTTCGATCATCAGGGCAATGGCAGTGCCGGTGGTGCGGCCGTTGACCACGCCGGACAAAAACTGCACCGTATCCCCCTCCACACGGGGGGTGGAAAGGCCGTCGCCCCGGGCACGGCGCTTGTCCATGCAGGCAGCAAGAAAGGCTTCCTCCACGGGCACGCCCGCCGCCATGCCGTCCAGCACCGCGCCGATGGCCCTGCCGTGGCTCTCGCCAAAAATGGTCAGCGAAAGGTCGCTGCCAAAGGTGTTTTTCATAGCTTACTCCTCCACACCCAGCAGGGGGCGCAGGCCCTCCACGGGGATGGTCTCGGCCCGCCAGCAGCCCAGGCCCGGCACCTTGATGACCGTGATCTGGCCGCCCTGGGCCTTTTTATCGTGCAGCATCTCGGCCAGCACCTTTTCCTTGTTATAGGTGGTGCGGGTGGGCAGGCCGATGCGGCGGTAGACCGCCCGCACCCGCTTCTGCAGCGCCTTGGATTCGATCATGGGCAGCATGCCCAGCGCCACGCATTCGCCGTGGAACAGGCCCACGGTGCGGCGGCCCTTGATGCCCTTGACGGCCTCGATGCCGTGGCCGATGGTGTGGCCGAAGTTCAGGGCCTTGCGCATCCCGCGCTCGGTCTCATCCTGCTCCACGACGTTCTTCTTGAACCGCAGGCTGCGGTAGATGATCTCGCTGATCTGGGTGTCGATATCGCCTTTTTCAAAGATGGCAAACAGCTCGGGGTCCGCCAGCAGGCCCGCCTTGACCGCCTCCGCCAGACCGTTGATGTAGTGGCGGCGGGGCAGGGTGGAAAGGGTGGCCGGGTCCACAATGACCAGCTTGGGCTGCCAGAACGCGCCCACGATGTTTTTGGTATCGCCCAGATCCACAGCGGTCTTGCCGCCGATGGAGGAATCGATCATGGAAAGGGTGGTGGTGGGGCAGTTGATAAAATCGATGCCCCGCATGTAGATGGCAGCGGCAAATCCGGCCAGATCCCCGACCACGCCGCCGCCCACGGCCACCACCAGGTCGCCGCGGCCCATGTTGAACTCCAGCATCTGCCGGAGCACCGTTTCCAGGATCTTGAAGCTCTTGCTGGCCTCGCCCTGCGGCACCGTGATGATGGTGGATTCCCGGCACTGGTCGGCCACGCGCTGGGCATATTCGGCAGGCACACCGCTGTCGGTGACAACGGCCACCTTGCGGTCCAGCCGGGCAAACTGGTACAGGTTTTCCAGTGCACCGTTTTTCAGGATGATATCATAACTGCGCTCGCCCAGATTCATGGTGAGCTTTGTCCCGATGAAATCGCTCATTTCGTATACACTCCTAACAGCCGTACCGTGCGGCAGACATGATTCAGCTCGCGCAGCAGCGCGGCGGTCTTTTCGGCGGCAGGGTCTCCCACCAGCTCGACGTAAAAATAATAATCAAAGGGGACGTGGGGCAGCGGGCGGCTCTTGATGGACTCCATATCGTAGCCGCTGGCACCGATGACCTGAATGACCTCGGCCAGCTTGCCGGGCTTGTTGTCCAGCGTGAACAGCAGGGAGAACCGGTTGCCCGCCGTGGGCCTTTCGCGGCTGAGGACGATGAAGCGGGTGGTGTTGTCGCCGTCGGTGTTGATGCT
>ONZX01000930.1_pt1 | contig 16379 bp, 9 predicted proteins | sample 1671831 | NCBI WGS metagenome assembly ONZX01 (sample SAMN06348197, study PRJEB24527) | human gut metagenome | reverse complement strand
TTCTCAAAAAACACTAATATTTTCGAGAATACCCCCTAAAAAAGAGGGGGTAGTTCAGAAAAAACATGTATTTTTGCGCCCAACAACCAATAAAAGGAGAGACTTATATGTCAAAAATGCGATTTTTTGCTTTGCAAGAACTTGCCAATCGGCAACCTCTTGAAGTGACCACCCCTTCAAACAAACTGTCCGACTACTACGGCAGCCATGTCTTCGACCGTAAGAAAATGCAGGAATACCTGCCTCGTGAAGCCTACAAAGCCGTGACCGACGCCATCGAAAAAGGCACTCCCATCAACCGCGAAATGGCAGACCTGATTGCCAACGGCATGAAAAGTTGGGCAAAGTCCCTCAACGTCACCCACTACACGCACTGGTTCCAACCCCTAACGGATGGAACTGCTGAAAAGCATGACGGCTTCATCGAATTCGGCGAAGGAACAGAAGTGATCGAACGTTTTTCCGGCAAACTGCTCATCCAGCAGGAACCGGATGCATCCTCTTTCCCCAACGGGGGTATCAGAAACACATTCGAAGCACGAGGATATACTGCTTGGGATGTTTCCTCACCTGCCTTTGTGGTAGATACCACACTTTGCATCCCCACTATCTTCATCTCTTATACCGGCGAAGCGCTCGACTACAAGACTCCATTGCTCAAAGCCTTGGCAGCCGTAGACAAAGCAGCGACAGACGTATGCCAGTTGTTCGACAAGAATATCACACGCGTTTATACCAATTTAGGCTGGGAACAAGAATATTTCCTCGTCGACTCGGCACTGTACAATGCCCGCCCGGACCTTTGTCTGACCGGACGTACCCTGATGGGACACTCCTCGGCCAAAGACCAGCAGCTGGAGGACCACTATTTCGGCTCCATCCCCCCACGTGTCACAGCTTTTATGAAAGAACTGGAAATCGAATGTCACAAACTGGGTATCCCGGTCAAGACCCGCCATAACGAAGTGGCTCCCAACCAATTTGAGCTGGCTCCCATTTTCGAAGAATGCAACCTGGCGGTAGACCATAACATGCTTCTCATGTCGCTCATGCGCAAGGTGGCGCGGAGCCACGGCTTCCGCCTGTTGCTGCACGAAAAACCCTTCAAAGGCGTCAACGGCTCGGGGAAGCATAACAACTGGTCACTGGGTACAGACACCGGCGTCCTGCTGATGGCTCCGGGCAAGACCGCCGAAGACAATCTGCGCTTCATCACCTTCATAGTCAACACCCTGATGGCGGTATACCACCACAACGGTTTGCTGAAAGCCTCTATCATGAGTGCCACCAACGCCCATCGCCTGGGAGCCAACGAAGCGCCGCCCGCCATCATTTCTTCTTTCCTGGGCAAACAGCTCACGCAAGTGCTGGACCATATAGAAGAAAGCGGCAACGATGACCTTGTCTCACTGGCAGGCAAACAGGGAATGAAGCTGGACATCCCGCAAATTCCCGAACTGCTGATTGACAATACCGACCGCAACCGCACTTCGCCGTTCGCCTTCACCGGCAATCGCTTCGAATTCCGCGCCGTAGGCTCGGAGGCAAACTGTGCCAGTGCCATGATTGCGCTCAACGTGGCCGTTGCCGAACAACTTGCCCGGTTCAAGCAGGACGTGGACGCGCTCATCGAAAAGGGTGAACCGAAAATCTCCGCCATCATCGAAATTATCCGCCGCTACATCAAGGAGTGCAAGCCTGTCCGTTTTGACGGCAACGGCTACTCGGACGAATGGAAGGCGGAGGCCGCCCACCGGGGTCTGGACTGCGAAACGAGCTGCCCGCTCATTTTCGACAACTACTTGAAGCCCGCGAGCATCGCCATGTTCGAATCCACCGGCGTGATGACCCGCAAGGAGCTGGAGGCGCGCAATGAAGTGAAATGGGAAACTTACACAAAGAAAATCCAGATCGAGGCGCGCGTGCTGGGCGACCTGGCGATGAACCACATCATCCCCGTAGCCACCGAATACCAAAGCAAGCTGATAAACAATGTGTATAAAATGAAAGAGCTCTTCCCGGCGGAAAAAGCATCCCAACTGTCGGCCGAGAACATGAAACTTATCGAAGAGATTGCCCGGCGAACCATTTTCATCACCGAGCATGTAAATGCCATGGTGGAGGCGCGAAAAGTGGCGAACAAAATAGAGAGCGAGCGCGAAAAGGCCATTGCCTATCACGATACCATCGCCCCGATGCTGGAAGAGATACGTTATCATATTGACAAGCTGGAGCTGATCGTAGACAACCAGATGTGGACATTACCTAAATATCGTGAATTGCTTTTTATTAGATAATCACTGCATAAAGGTTATCTATTTCTTTTGTTGGTTGTTTTAAGTTTGCGGAGAGGGGCGTCGGGATGACGGTCCTCTTTACACATTACCCTTCTTGCTTGCTTACTGTCTTTCAAATCGTAACTAAAACCACAACAGACAATATCATACTGTAAGTTTTCATATTTATTAAAAAAACGAATAAAATATTTCTTTTCGATTTTTATTCTTACTTTTTTATCGCTTTCGTCAATTATTTATGGTTTTTTATTGCATTTATGTTAATTGATATTTGTATCTTTGCAGTCGAATCAGAACATATACTTAGTAGATTATGTGTGGAATAGTAGGCTATATTGGAAAACGAGATGCTTACCCTGTTCTCATAAAAGGCCTGAAGCGGTTGGAATACCGGGGCTATGATAGCGCAGGAGTCGCATTGATAGACAAAAAAAGGAGGTTGAACGTTTATAAAACGAAAGGAAAGGTTTCAGACCTAGAGGCTTTTGTTTCCCAAAAAGACGTTTCCGGTACAATTGGTATTGCCCACACCCGATGGGCCACCCACGGAGAGCCTTGTCAGGCTAACGCTCATCCTCATTTTTCTTCTTCAAAGAATCTAGCTCTTATCCACAATGGTATTATTGAAAACTACGCTACCCTGAAAGAAAAGCTACAAAAAAAAGGGTTCATCTTTAAAAGTAGTACAGATACCGAAGTTCTCGTACAGTTAATTGAATTTTTCCAACTTTCCAACCATTTAGATTTACTTACTGCCGTTCAGTTGGCTCTGCATGAGGTGATTGGCGCATACGCTATAGCGGTGCTCGACAAGAATAATCCCGATGAGATTATTGCAGCACGCAAAAGCAGTCCGCTGGTGGTAGGGATAGGGAAGGATGAATTCTTTCTGGCTTCGGATGCTACTCCGATTGTAGAGTATACGGATAAAGTGGTGTATCTGCAAGATGGGGAGATAGCGGTGATTCGCAGAGACAAGGCATTGGAAGTCGTCAATCTGGACAACGTGCTTCAAAATCCCGAAGTACGTACGGTGGAAATGAATCTGGGACAACTGGAGAAAGGGGGATACCCGCATTTCATGTTGAAGGAGATATTCGAACAACCCGATTGTATTAACGACTGTATGCGTGGACGCATCAATGCGGACGGTGATAAAGTAGTACTGTCGGCGGTTATTGATCATAAGGAACGTTTGCTCAAGGCTCGTCGCTTTGTAATTGTGGCTTGCGGAACTTCGTGGCATGCCGGATTGATAGGGAAACAACTGATAGAAAGTTTCTGCCGTATTCCGGTAGAAGTGGAATATGCCTCCGAGTTCCGCTATCGTGATCCGGTGATTCATGAAGACGATGTGGTAATAGCTATCTCGCAATCGGGTGAAACGGCCGATACATTGGCTGCCATAGAACTGGCGAAAGAGAAAGGAGCTTTTATCTATGGTATATGCAATGCGGTAGGTTCATCCATTCCGCGCATTACAGATACCGGTTCTTATATTCATGTAGGACCGGAAATAGGAGTGGCGTCCACCAAGGCATTTACCGGACAGGTAACCGTGCTTACCATGCTGGCGCTGACGCTGGCAAAAGAGAAAGGGAGTATGGCAGATGAGAAATACCTGGAAGTGATCCGGGAATTGACTGTGATTCCGGCTAAAATAAAAAAGATATTGATCAGTAATCCTAAAATAGCGGAACTGTCGCGTATTTTCACCTATGCACATAATTTCCTCTATTTGGGACGGGGCTACAGTTTCCCGGTAGCTTTGGAAGGTGCGTTAAAGTTGAAGGAGATATCTTATATTCACGCTGAAGGCTATCCCGCAGCCGAGATGAAACATGGGCCTATCGCATTGATTGATGCCGAAATGCCTGTTGTGGTGATAGCTACGCATAATGCGATGTATGAAAAGATAATGAGTAACATACAGGAAATCAAGGCGCGGAAGGGAAAAGTAATCGCTTTGGTCACAGAAGGAGATACGGTAATCGGTAAGTTGGCCGATGATTGCATTGAGTTGCCCGAAACATTAGAGTGCCTCGAACCGTTGATAGCTACGGTCCCCTTACAGTTATTGGCCTACCATGTAGCCATTTGCAAAGGGAAGAATGTGGATCAGCCACGAAATCTGGCGAAGTCGGTAACAGTAGAATAGAAGGCAATGCTGCCGGAGATTATGCAGGAAGTTTCCGGCATAATTCTTGAAAGATGTACCGTAAGTTTGGAAAAATGACAGAAGGTCTTGTCATACCTTTGGGATGTTTTTATAAGAATCTGAAAATGAACTATTAATTTAAGTAGTAAAGAGAGAGCATGGAACCGTTAAAGCATGAATGTGGAGTCGCTATGATACGACTGCTGAAACCGCTGGAATATTATCAGGAAAAGTATGGAACCTGGATGTATGGCTTGAACAAGCTGTATCTGCTGATGGAAAAACAACACAACCGCGGACAGGAAGGCGCCGGGTTGGCCTGTGTCAAACTGGAGGCCAATCCCGGTGAAGAATATATGTTCCGTGAAAGAGCTTTAGGTTCAGGGGCGATAACAGAGATATTCGGTACGGTGCAAAATCATTTCAAGGATTTGGCGCCTGAACAATTGCATGATGCCGGATACGCCAAGAAATGCCTTCCCTTTGCCGGAGAGGTATATATGGGGCATTTGCGTTATTCCACTACCGGAAAAAGCGGTATCTCCTACGTGCATCCGTTCTTGCGCCGTAACAACTGGCGTGCCAAGAATTTGGCGTTGTGCGGCAATTTCAACATGACCAATGTGGATGAGATTTTCGCACGTATCACTGCCGACGGCCAGCATCCGCGTAAATATGCCGACACATATATTATGCTGGAACAAGTGGGGCACCGTTTGGATCGCGAGGTGGAGCGCCTCTATGTGGAATGTGAGAAGGAAGGTCTGAAAGGCATGGATATTACTCACGCTATAGAAGACCGCATTGATCTGGGCAATGTCCTCAAGACTTCGAGCAAGGAGTGGGATGGAGGCTATGTGATCTGCGGTATGACCGGTAGCGGTGAGTCTTTTGCGGTGCGCGATCCGTGGGGCATCCGTCCGGCTTTCTGGTACATGGACGATGAAATCATGGTATTGGCATCCGAGCGCCCTGTCATTCAGACTGCCTTGAATGTATCTGCCGGAAGCATCAATGAATTGCAACCGGGACAGGCTATCCTTATAAGCAAGACTGGAAAGATGCGTCTGGCACAGATCAACCGGGCGAAAGAGAAGAAAGCCTGTTCCTTCGAACGTATCTATTTCAGCCGGGGAAGTGACATGGATATTTATAAAGAAAGAAAACAGCTGGGCGAAAAACTGGTGAATCCTATTTTGAAAGCGGTAGACTATGATGTGGAGCATACCGTATTCTCTTTTATACCCAATACGGCGGAAGTGGCTTTCTATGGACTGCTGGAAGGATTCGACAATTATCTGAATGAACTGAAAGTAAAGAAGATAGAGGCTTTGGGGCATCATCCCAATCACGAGGAACTGGAAAAAATCCTGTCCTGGCGTATCCGTAGCGAGAAAGTAGCCATCAAGGATATCAAGCTGCGTACCTTTATCGCCGAAGGCAACAGTCGGAATGATTTGGCTGCCCATGTGTATGATATCACTTATGGAAGCCTTGTGCCTCATGTGGATAATCTGGTGATTATTGATGACAGCATCGTCCGGGGAACTACGTTAAGACAGAGCATTATCGGCATCCTCGACCGCCTGCATCCGAAGAAAATCGTCATTGTTTCTTCTTCGCCACAGGTGCGTTATCCTGATTATTATGGTATTGATATGGCCAGTATGGATCAGTTTATCGCTTTCAAGGCTGCTATCGATTTATTGAAAGAACGGGATATGAAAGATGTGATAGCCCGTGCTTACAACAAATCGAAAGACCAGGTGGGGTTACCCAAAGAGCAGATGGTGAATTATGTGAAAGAAATTTATGCCCCTTTCACTAATGAGGAGATTGCGGCAAAAATGGTGGAACTTCTCACTCCGAAGGGTACGCAGGCGAAAGTGGAAATCGTTTATCAGACACTGGAAGGATTGCATGAAGCGTGTCCCAACCATACGGGCGACTGGTATTTCAGTGGGGATTATCCTACTCCGGGTGGAGTGAAGCTGGTGAACCAGGCGTTTATAGACTATATAGAAAAAGTTTATCAATTCTAAAGAACAACCATTCAAGATAGATTAGATGAGAAATGTAACATTGATCCTCGACGACGGGAGCCGTTTCCCGGGCAAGTCGTTCGGTTATGAGAAACCGGTAGCCGGCGAAGTGGTGTTTAATACCGCTATGACCGGTTATCCTGAGAGTTTGACAGACCCTTCATATGCGGGGCAGCTGATGACCTTAACTTATCCGTTGGTCGGTAACTACGGGGTACCTCCCTTTACTATCGAACCCAATGGCTTGGCTACTTTTATGGAAAGTGAACGTATCCATGCCGAAGCGATTATTGTAAGTGATTACAGTGAAGAATACAGTCACTGGAATGCAAAAGAAAGTCTGGCCGACTGGCTGAAGCGTGAGCAAGTGCCGGGCATTACAGGCATCGATACCCGTGAACTGACCAAAGTTCTTCGCGAACATGGGGTAATGATGGGGAAAATTGTATTTGATGATGAACCCGGCAATGTGCCCGAAGCAATGTATGCAGGTATCAATTATGTAGATAAAGTATCGTGTAAGGAAGTGATTCGTTACAATGAAGGTGCAGGTAAGAAAAAAGTGGTGTTGGTGGATTGTGGTGTAAAGACAAATATTATCCGTTGCTTACTGAAACGGGATGTGGAAGTGATCCGTGTTCCTTGGAACCATGACTTTACAGGGATGGAGTATGACGGATTGTTTATTTCGAACGGTCCGGGTGATCCGGATACTTGCGATGAGGCGGTACAGCATATCCGCAAGGCGATGAGCCTGAGCGACAAGCCTATCTTCGGCATTTGTATGGGGAATCAGTTGCTTTCCAAAGCAGGAGGTGCCACCATCTATAAATTGAAATACGGTCATCGCAGCCATAACCAACCGGTGCGCATGATAGGAACGGAACGTTGTTTCATTACCAGTCAGAACCACGGTTATGCGGTAGATAATAATACATTGGGAACCGATTGGGAACCGCTGTTCATCAATATGAATGACGGTTCCAACGAGGGTATCAGGCATAAAACCAAACCTTGGTTCTCGGCACAGTTCCATCCGGAAGCTGCATCGGGACCTACGGATACCGAGTTCCTGTTTGATGAGTTTGTGAAGTTGTTATAAACCGTGTATTAAAAAGAACAAGTATGAAAGACGAAATAAAGAAAGTATTGTTATTAGGTTCCGGTGCCTTGAAGATTGGCGAGGCCGGAGAATTTGACTATTCGGGTTCGCAAGCATTGAAAGCCTTGAAGGAGGAAGGGATTGAAACGGTTCTGATCAACCCGAACATCGCTACCGTGCAGACCAGCGAAGGGGTGGCAGACCAGATTTATTTCCTGCCCGTTACTCCTTATTTTGTAGAGAAGGTGATAGAAAAGGAACGTCCGGACGGCGTGCTCCTGTCTTTCGGCGGACAGACTGCCTTGAACTGTGGGGTGGCACTGTACAAAGCAGGTATCTTCGAAAAATACAATGTCCGTGTGTTGGGTACTCCCGTGCAGGCCATCATGGATACTGAAGACCGTGAATTGTTTGTAGAAAAACTGAATGAAATCAATGTCAAGACCATCAAGAGCGAAGCGGTGGAAAATCTGGAAGATGCCCGTCGCGCCGCTAAAGAATTAGGTTATCCGGTCATTATCCGTGCCGCCTATGCATTGGGTGGTTTGGGCTCAGGTTTCTGTGACAATGAAGAGGAACTGAATGTTCTGGCTGAAAAGGCCTTCTCTTTCTCTCCGCAGGTATTGGTGGAAAAGAGTTTGAAAGGCTGGAAGGAGGTGGAGTATGAAGTGGTCCGTGACCGTTATGATAACTGCATCACTGTATGTAACATGGAGAACTTCGACCCGCTGGGTATCCATACCGGCGAGTCTATCGTGATCGCCCCTTCGCAGACACTGACCAATGCGGAATATCATAAACTTCGTGAACTGGCTATCCGTATCATCCGCCATATCGGCATTGTGGGCGAATGCAATGTACAGTATGCCTTCGATCCCGAATCGGAAGATTACCGTGTCATTGAGGTCAACGCCCGTCTTTCGCGTTCGTCTGCATTGGCTTCCAAGGCTACCGGCTATCCGTTGGCTTTCGTTGCCGCCAAATTAGGCTTGGGATATGGGTTGTTCGACTTGAAAAACTCGGTGACAAAGACCACCAGTGCCTTCTTCGAGCCTGCACTGGACTATGTGGTGTGCAAGATTCCCCGTTGGGACTTGGGCAAGTTCCACGGTGTGGATCGTGAACTGGGCTCGTCCATGAAATCGGTGGGCGAGGTGATGGCTATCGGACGTACTTTCGAAGAAGCCATTCAGAAAGGTTTGCGCATGATTGGTCAGGGAATGCATGGTTTTGTAGAGAATAAGGAATTGGTTATAGAAGACGTGGACAAAGCCCTTCGTGAGCCGACGGACAAACGTATCTTCGTGATCAGCAAAGCCATGCGTGCAGGTTACACGGTAGACCAGATTCATGAGCTGACCAAGATTGACAAATGGTTCTTGCAGAAATTGCAGCACATCATGGACACTTCTAAAGAGATGCACGAATGGGGCAATAACCACAAGCAGATTACCGATATGCCGGACGAATTGCTCCGCAAGGCGAAAGTGCAGGGATTCTCCGATTTCCAGATAGCCCGTGCCATTGGCTACGAAGGAGATATGGAAGACGGTATTCTGTATGTGCGTAATCATCGTAAGCAGGTGGGAATCCTTCCGGTGGTGAAACAAATCGATACTTTGGCGGCCGAGTACCCTGCACAGACCAACTATCTGTACTTGACGTATAGCGGTGTGGCCAATGATGTGAAGTACTTAGGCGACCATAAATCCATCGTGGTACTGGGTTCGGGTGCTTACCGCATCGGTTCGTCGGTGGAATTTGACTGGTGTGGCGTGCAGGCTTTGCAGACTATCCGTAAGGAGGGTTACCGCAGTGTCATGATTAATTATAATCCCGAAACGGTTTCTACCGACTATGATATGTGCGACCGTCTGTACTTTGACGAGCTGACTTTCGAGCGTGTGATGGATATTCTCGAACTGGAGAATCCTCACGGAGTCATTGTATCTACCGGTGGCCAGATTCCCAATAATCTGGCTCTCCGTCTGGATGCGCAAAATGTAAATATCCTCGGTACCAGTGCCAAGAGCATTGACAATGCCGAAGACCGGGATAAATTCTCGGCCATGCTGGACCGCATCGGAGTGGATCAGCCCGAATGGAGCGCATTGACTTCTATGGAAGACATCCATGCCTTTATTGACAAGGTAGGCTTCCCTGTTTTGGTACGTCCCTCGTATGTGCTGAGTGGTGCGGCCATGAATGTCTGCTCCAATCAAGAAGAGTTGGAACGCTTCCTGAAACTGGCTGCCAATGTATCGAAAAAGCATCCGGTAGTGGTGAGCCAGTTCATCGAGCACGCCAAGGAAGTGGAAATGGACGCTGTGGCTCAGAATGGTGAGATTGTGGCATATGCTATCAGTGAGCACATTGAGTATGCCGGAGTGCATTCGGGCGATGCCACTATCCAGTTCCCACCGCAAAAGCTGTATGTGGAAACGGTGCGCCGCATCAAGCGCATCTCCCGTCAGATAGCCAAGGAATTGAATATCTCCGGTCCGTTCAATATCCAATATCTGGCAAAGGACAATGATATCAAGGTAATTGAATGTAACCTTCGTGCTTCACGCAGCTTCCCCTTTGTCAGCAAGGTGCTGAAAATTAATTTTATTGAACTGGCTACCAAAGTGATGCTCGGACTGCCGGTTGAGAAACCGAACAAGAATCTTTTCGAGTTGGATTATGTGGGTATTAAGGCCAGCCAGTTCTCTTTCAACCGTTTGCAGAAAGCCGATCCGGTATTGGGGGTAGACATGGCCTCTACCGGTGAAGTAGGCTGCATCGGTACGGATACTTCGTGTGCCGTATTGAAGGCGATGCTGTCTGTGGGGTATCGTATTCCGGAAAAGAGCGTGTTGCTTTCTACAGGTAATGCCAAGCAGAAAGCGGATACCTTGGAAGCGGCCCGTATGTTGCAGAAGAAAGGTTATAAACTTTATGCCACCGGAGGCTCATCCCACTTCCTGACCGAGAACGGGGTGGAAAATACCCGCGTGTATTGGCCCAGTGAGGAAGGGAAACCTCAGGCACTGGATATGTTGCATCGGAAAGAGATAGACATGGTAGTCAATATCCCGAAGAATCTGACAGCCGGGGAGTTGGACAATGGATATAAGATACGTCGTGCCGCTATCGACCTGAATGTGCCCTTGATAACCAATGCTCGTCTGGCAAGTGCGTTTATCAATGCTTTCTGTACCATGACGATAAACGATATCGCTATCAAGAGCTGGGCGGAATATAAATGATTTTAATGGCTGATGATATGTGGTTAATGGGGTGTGGCAACAGTGCACTCCATTAACTATTAATCAGTGACTTCTCTTTTATCGGAAAATAAATCACTATTCTTTCTGTGTTTACAAAAAGTTTTCTACTTTTGTCCAATTAGGAATCCTAAAGATATTCAAAACAAATGGATTGTGAACACAAGCTTAAAGTATTAGAGCAGGAAATTGAATCGTTGAAAGAGGAGAACAGGCTGCTGAAAGAAAAATTATCTTCTTCTGAAAAAAACTTTGATGGCGTTAGTTTCAAGGAGAAATATGCGGTAAGAATATTAGATTCCTTGCCGGATATGTTGACCGTTTTCAATCATGAGGAAATGGGGATAGAGGTGGTGTCTAATGAGGAAACAAATCATGTGGGTGTATCCAACAACGATTTTAAGGGGATGCGTATGCAGGATATGGTTCCTAAAGAGGCTTATCACAATATACATAATAATCTTCAGAAGGTTATTTCGACAGGTAGGGGTTCTACAGCCCATCATGAATTGGATGTGGACGGGACGCTTCATTATTATGAAAATCGTATTTTCCCCTTAGATGAAGAATATGTGTTGATAATGTGCCGTGATATTAGTGAAAGAGTTGCCACACAGCAGAATTTGGAAATATTTAAACGGATATTGGATAGGGTCAGTGATAGTATTCTGGCTGTATCGGCTGACGGAACCTTAGTCTATGCCAACCGGCAGTTTATTGAGGAATATGGAGTGAAAGGGGAATTAGGAACACAGAAAATCTATGATTTGCCTGTTTCCTTGAATACTAAAGAACAGTTTGATAAACGTGTTCAGGAGATTCGCGACAACGGAGGTAATTTTGCTTATCGTGCCAAATATACCCGTGTGGGAGAAACAAAACTTCGTGTTCATCAGGTTTCGGCCTTTATGATTCAAAATCAGGGCGAGGAAATGATTTGGTTCTTTACACAGGATATAACAGATGTTATCAAGAATCGTGATGAATTGCGTGAATTGAATTATCTGATGGATGCTATACTGAATAATATTCCTGTTTATTTGTTTGTGAAGGACCCTGAAGATGATTTCCGATATCTTTATTGGAATAAGGCGTTTGCCAGTCACTCTAAAATTCCTGCTTCCAAAGCGTTGGGGCGTACTGATTTTGAAGTATTTCCCGAATATGAGAATGCGGAGAAGTTTCATCGGGATGATTTGGAATTGATTCGTACCCGCGAACGTATGGAAATGCAGGAAACGTATGTGACGGCTACAGGAGAGCCCCGTATTGTGCAGACCTTGAAAACGTTGGTTCCTCTGGAAGGGAGGACACCGCTCATTATCGGTATTTCATGGGATATTACCAATATACAGAATATAGAGCAGGAATTGATATTCGCCCGTATCAAAGCCGAACAGTCCGACAGGTTGAAAACCGCTTTCCTTGCCAATATGAGCCATGAAATCCGTACTCCGCTGAATGCAATTGTGGGATTTTCGCATTTGATGACTATAGCGGATAACGCAGAGGATGAAAAACTTTATTCGGACATCATCAACCAGAATTCGGAAATATTGTTGCAATTAATCAATGACATACTTGATTTGGCAAAAATAGAGGCGGGTACATTGGAATACATCAGATATCCAATGGATTTGGGAGAATTGTGCCGTAATGTGTATGAGATGCATAAGGATCGGGTGCAGACTGGGGTTGTTTTGATATTAGACAATAAAGACACCAGCTTGATAATCAATGAAGATCAGAACCGAATTATGCAAGTTGTTACAAATTTGATAACCAATGCTATAAAATTTACTTTCAAAGGGGAAATCCGTTTTGGTTTTGAAGTGAGGGAGGAGTATATTGATTTTTATGTAAAAGATACGGGAATGGGTATCTCCGAGGAGAAGATTAAAATGATTTTTGAGCGTTTCGTGAAACTGAATACTTTTGTTCAGGGAACAGGTTTGGGGCTTGCGATTTGTAGGGTGATTGTAGAAAAACTAGGTGGAGAGATTACTGCGGAATCCAAACTGAATGAAGGTTCTACTTTTCGTTTTACGATTCCTTATAAGGCGGGTAAAAAAATTCCGGAATCCGGAAAGGTTACGAAGTGTCCGGAATCAGGGAGTACGGGACCGAGAAAAGTGTTGCAAAGAAGAACAGTACTGGTGGCGGAAGATGTAGACAGCAACTTTTTGCTGTTAAAGACATTGTTAGGGAAAAGATGTAATCTGCTATGGGCTAAGAATGGAGAGGATGCGGTGAATCAATTTAAAGAACATCAGCCCGACTTGATTTTGATGGATATCAAGATGCCCCATATGGATGGGCTGGAGGCTACGCGCCTGATTCGTTCTTATTCAAAAGAAGTGCCTATTGTCGCTTTGACTGCCTTTGCTTTTGAGTCCGACAAAGACAGGGCTATAGAAGCCGGATGCGATGATTTCCTGACTAAGCCGGTTTCACAAAATGCCTTGGAAAAAGTGTTGGATAAATATGTTAAGTAGACATTGGCGAGGTATAGTGCGTAAAGACAACAGGCAATATGGAACAGAACAGGGAAGGGAGGATGCAATGCGAAGATTATAGATCTTACCCCCGGAAGATTATAGATCTTACAGGTGAAAGATTTATATCTTTGGGTTGTAAGATTACGATGGACTCATAGGGAATAGAAACGGACTTTTATAAAAACAAAAGAGGAACTGCCTCTGCGGCAATCCCTCTTTTCTGAATTTGAGAGCATGTTATTTAACTTCGATAACCTTGGCTGCTTTTTCTTTGTCTTCCGGCGTACGTTTCGGCAACTCGATAGTTAATACACCATCGTTTACTTTTGCATCAATTTTATCTTTATCTACATCATCAGGCAGGATCAATGTCTGTTGGAATTTAGAATAAGAGAATTCGCGACGCAAGTAACGGCTTTCTTTCTTGCCTTCTTTATCACCTTCGGTACTTTCTGTTTTCTTTTCCATAGAGATAACCAAGTCGTTGTCTTCGTTGATATGAATCTTGAAGTCTTCTTTGGTCATTCCCGGAGCGGCGACTTCTACTTTGTAGTCTTTGTCACTTTCAATAACATTGATGGCGGGAGCTGTTGCATTGGCTTTTACCATCCAGTCGTTATCAAAGAAATCATTAAAAATACTTGGTAACCATGTTTGGTTTGATCTTCTTACTGGCATCATAATCTTAATCTCCTATAGGTTTTGGTTAAACATTTTGTTTATTTCTGAATTCCTTCACCTTTCGGCTTTGTCATTCACTATCCATAATGCAAACCGCATACCATTAGTTCGATGATATGCGGTTTATATTGCACTCTTTTAAACCTATAAAGGTTTTCTTAAAGATTAAAACCTTTGCATTAAAAGTTGGTAAGCCTCTTTAAACATTTGATTGTCAAGGCTACTGCCAATTTGTAATTTTAGGGGGACAGATTGACAGTTGTTCTATATCAGCTTGAACCGCATACGGAAGATTCCGTCTTTATAGTCGTGGCTTATAATTTTAAATGTACCTATTTCGGACGTATTTTTCACGTGTTGACCTATACAGAGGCATTCGTCGTAATCGCCGACTTTTACAATCCGTACGGTTTCGGAAGCTTTTTCCGGTAAACGTTTCATGTCAAAGCGCCCTATAGCTTCCTCTTGAGAGATAAATTCCATTGTAACGGGCAAATTTCTTCGCAATACTTCGTTTACGGTGTTTTCTATTCTTATAATATCCGCTTCTTCCGGACAGGTTTGCAGCGCAAAATCCAGCTTGCTTTTTTTGCGTTCTATATGGGCGGATATTGCCCGTCCGCATCCGAAAAGATTGACCATTGTCCTGTTTATGACATGCTCTGTAGTATGCATGGGAGGGTATTCCTGTTTATTATGGTCGTTGAGTGATGGTTGTTCCATAGTTATTTTATTTTTGTTCTGATTTTGATGGGATATTAAAATCCGTTCAAAGATAAATTATTCTTTTGTAATAAGGAAGCAGAGAGGAAATGATTGCTTTTGTATTATTATAAAACAACGAATTTTAAAAGATACTCAATGCCGGAGGGGAGTACTTTTGCAGAAAAGTATGACGTTCACGAGGCTCTTAACCGATTTTAATGAGGCATGAACGTCATATTGATTTTTACTGTTTTACATCACAGGGGTTTGGAATAAGAATACAAATGAGTCGCTGTCTTTTAAATCTTTTACAGCATCTCCTGCATAAATCTTTCCGTTGGTGAGGGGCAGTTTCTTGATTCCGGCTTTGGGACTGAAGTCGATTTTCTTCAAATCCAACCAAAACAGATTAGGAGTCATGACCGATTCAAAATAATATATTTTATTCTTCTGATCGGATACAGAACGCCAGCGGGTGGAAGATATATGAGGTTTGTCCGGTGTGGTAATTCCGAAAGGGACAGATACATTACGCATCACACTGAGTACACTGGGTACAGCTATTTTAGCGTCCGGAGTCTGAGGGATTGCATGTATATAAAAAGAGGCACGCACAAAGCGGTCGCTGGAACGGTTCGTGCCCGGCAGCATTTGCAATCCTCCTACTTCTTTCCAGTAATCATTGATAGCCAACTGATAATCATATCGTGGAGAATTGGTCATCACTTGGAATTCTTTTCCTTCGTGTATGCTTAAATTCCCGTCCAGATATTCCAAAACCGCTGTATTTCCTGTTTCATCTGTAATAGCCAGGTGAAGAGTGGAAGCTGAACCGTTGGGCATGTGGGGAGCATCAATGCGGAATGATTCTTTTTTCAGCTCCTCAACAGCTTCATGTACGGTGGCAAAATTGTCCAGTACATATTGTGTCCATATGCTGATTCCCATGACAGGACGTGTATCTCCCGGACGGTCAAAGACGGATTCTGGCAAAAATAACAGACTGGCAACCAATCCTTTTTCATTCATTCCGTCACACGTACCTATATCATATCCTGTTGCAATGACGCTGCCGTATTTTGAAGTCCATTTCACGGCATTTTCTTTATTATATCCTGCACGTTGTATTCCTCTGGGGAAAACATAGATATTACTCATAATATCTTCTTTCCAGTCCATTGTACGTCCGGTTACTACCATATGGTCCGGTCCGATATAGACGGCACGCGTGCATGCATCCGCTTTTTGTACGCTCATATAGAACATACCTGCCAATGTTAGTAATGCAATACTTCCTTTTTTTAATTTCATGATTCTATCATTTATAAAGATTGTCTTTGCCATTTAGAACAAACCGGATAAGGAACAGGTTTATGGAAATGCAGTGATTTGTGATACATTTGTTGATAAATGCTAATTCATCGGTTCGATTGGAACGTAAATCACATCCGCATTCCCTTCATAAATTTCTACCTGATTATCCTGTCGGAGGGATTCTGTTGAGAACGATTGAAGATAGGTCGAGGTTTCTGGATTAAAAGAAATACTTGTTTTATCGTAAAAGTAAGGGGGATAAAATAAAAAAGGAGCAACGCCTTGCTCCAACCTTTGTTAACCTTAAATCTAA
>ONZX01000912.1_pt1 | contig 16543 bp, 10 predicted proteins | sample 1671831 | NCBI WGS metagenome assembly ONZX01 (sample SAMN06348197, study PRJEB24527) | human gut metagenome | reverse complement strand
GTGACGTATTTTCTTTTATGAGAAAAGCGATAGATTTTATGATTTCTGCCGAATGCAGTGAAAAGGTAGAAGGCATGAAAAGAATATTTTCACAGCCGTGGGTGTTCGATATGATTGTCAGTGATACAATGAAGGGAAAGCAGGAAGAAGCCAATACGCCAAAGGGAATAATGTTTAAATATATTGATAAAAATCAATTGAATGTGGAAAATGATGATGAGCTAATCGCACTGATATATATATTTGCTTCTATAAGTCTTGGATTGTTCTTTAAGATTTTTATTATGGGAAAAAATATGGGAATCGATAAAGAAAAAATACGGAAAAACATTTATGATGAAATAGCAACATTGGAGAAAAAATATAAAAAATAAATGGGGATAATTGATACATTGAGCGGTTTGTAAGTTTTACAAATATACCGCACGATGTATCAATTTTTTATTTTATTTTTTAGTGTATCTGGAGTAAATGAAAAGTCAATACAATTATTTTTCATTATTATTTTCCCTTCTTTTGGAAAGGTCTGTTCAATATAAAGCATACTCTTATGATGTTTTTATGTCAAGAAAGGGCAGAGGGTGTCCTAAATAAATAAAATTCTTTGACAAAACAGACATAATGTACTAGGATAAGTCTATCGTAATAATTTAACAGTATTGACATCGTGAGTTGTATGACATTATTTACTGATAGTAAAAAGGAGTATTAAAATAATGAAATTTAAAAGTGCGGTAAAATCAGGACTCAACATTATCATTGTAGGATGCGGAAAAGTTGGAAATGCATTGGTAAGACAGTTGAGTAAAGAGGGACATGATATTACCATTATAGACAGAAATCGTGAAAAAGTTATGGAGATAGCAAATCAGTACGATATTATGGGGCTTGCCGGAAACGGAGCAAGCTACAGCGTACAGATGGAGGCTGGTATAGAAGCTGCCGACCTTCTTATCGCAGTAACAGATTCAGATGAATTAAACCTTTTATGTTGTACTGTTGCAAAACATGTCAGCCGGTGTGACACTATCGCAAGAGTAAGAACACCTGATTACAGTACCGAGGCAAGTTATTTAAGGGAAAAACTTGGTCTGACCATGATAATAAATCCTGAACTTGAAGCTGCTATTGAGGCTACAAGAATTCTTTGTCTTCCGACGGCACTTGAGGTGAACTCATTTGCCCACGGACAGGCAGAACTTATCAAATTTAAGATTTCAGAAGGAAATATGCTTGACGGAATGTCAATCCAGGAATTTGGCAGGAGAGGAATTGCCAATGTTCTTATCTGCATGATAGAAAGAGATGGAGAAGTTTATATTCCGTGGGGCGATTTTGTGATGCATCATGGTGATGTTTTGTCATTTGTTGCGCATAGAAAAACAGTAAAAAGTTTTATGCAGAAGTTTGGGTTAAAAACGAAACAGGTAAAAAATACAATGATAGTAGGCGGAGGAAAAGCAGCATATTATCTTGCAAATCAGCTTATTGCGATGGGAATATCAGTTCAGATAATTGAGCAGAATAAGGCAAGATGTGAGGAACTTAGCATACTTTTGCCAAAAGCTATTATTATAAATGCAGACGGTTCGGACGAGGAAGTGCTTTTTGAGGAGGGCATAGAAAATGTTGAGTCATTTATACCTCTTACAGGTATAGATGAGGAAAATATAATGCTCACACTTCATGCGAAACAGGTTTCAAATGCTAAAGTTATTACAAAGATAACGAGGACAAACTTTAAAAATGTAATAAATAATCTTGATCTTGGAAGTATTATGTATCCGCAATATATTACATCAGAAGCCATAATAGCATATGTAAGAGCAAAGAATGCATCAAAGAATAACCATATCCAGACACTTTACCAGCTTTGCGATTCGAGAGTTGAAGCAATTGAATTTTCTGTTGAAGAAGCGTCGGCAGTTACAAACAAAGCAATTATGGAGCTTAATATTAAAAAAGGAGTTCTTATTTCATTTATAAACAGAAACGGCAGAATTATCATTCCAACAGGACAGGATTTCATACAGGTGAATGATACAGTCATGATAGTGACGACACAGACAGGATTTAATACTATTCTCGATATTTTAGAGTAGACCGGGCTTAAAGCGAGGGATGATTCTTGAATGAAAGTCAAGAAGAAAAATTGTAGTAAAAATTCAGGGAGATATTAAAAAATGAACAGGTCGATTATAAGATATATATTAGGCAGTGTTTTAAAGATTGAAGCAGCATTTATGCTGCTTCCGTGCATTGTTGCGGTTTGTTATGGAGAAAAACAGGGCTTTGTTTATCTCGGTGTTGGAATTGTTATTTTTTTACTCGGTATGCTCATGACACATAAAAAAGCAGGCAGTTCAGTTTTTTATCTGAAAGAGGGATGCGTGGCAACTTCCTTAAGCTGGATATTTATGAGTTTTTTTGGTGGCATTCCATTTATTTTAACAGGAGAGATACCATCACTTATAGATGCACTTTTTGAAACTGTATCAGGATTTACAACTACGGGAGCAAGTATATTAAGTGATGTTGAGGCATTGTCGCATTGTTCACTTATGTGGAGAAGCTTTACTCACTGGCTTGGTGGAATGGGAGTTCTTGTATTTCTGCTTGCAATAATTCCTCTTGGTGGAGGTTCAAGAATAAATCTTATGAGGGCAGAAAGCCCGGGACCTTCAGTTGGAAAGCTTGTGCCAAAAGTGAAACATACGGCACAGATATTGTATATTATATATATTACATTAACTGTAGTACAGATAATATTCTTACTTATAGGAAGAATGCCACTGTTTGATTCGCTTGCAATGGCATTTGGAACAGCAGGAACAGGTGGATTTGGTATAAAAAATGACAGTGCGGCAAGTTATTCGCCATATATACAGTGGGTGCTTACTATATTTATGATACTGTTTGGAGTTAATTTTAATGCCTATTATTTTATTCTGTATAAACAGTTTAAGAAAGCATTTAAGATGGAGGAAGTAAGATATTATTTTTTTATTATTATAGCGGCTGTAGGCATTATATGTTTTCATATAATAGACACGACAAAATCGTTTTTTGAAGCATTAACACAAGCATCATTTCAGGTCGCATCAATTATAACGACAACAGGATTTTCAAGTGTCGATTTTGATAAGTGGTCGCAGACATGTAAGACGGTACTTATATTTTTGATGTTCTGCGGTGCATGTGCAGGAAGTACAGGCGGTGGAATTAAGGTATCGAGATTTATCATACTTGTAAAAACAATTATAAAAGACCTTGAATCGTATATACATCCAAAATGTATAAGAAAGATTCAGATTGACAAAAAGCCTGTAGAGCATGAGGTTGTCCGCTCAGTAAATGTATTTTTTATAACATTTTTCATTATATTTGCAGCTTCGATTTTTATATTGTCATTTGAGGGTAAAGACTTTATCACTAATTTTACGGCAGTAGCGGCAACGATGAACAACATAGGACCGGGACTTGCACTTGTGGGACCTACATGCAGTTTTGGGCACTTTACGGTAATATCAAAACTTGTACTTATATTTGATATGCTTGCGGGCAGATTGGAATTATTCCCACTGCTTATTCTTTTCCATCCGGCAATATGGAAGGAAATGTTTAAGATTAAGAATAACAGAAAGTGTATGAGAGAATAGAGAAAGATTTAAATTTAAAAAGAGAGGAACAAGAGTTTTTTAATTATGAAAGAGATAAGAAAACCTAAATTTATGCAGGCAGCAGCAGTAAAGAGAGGGCATGGAATATTTGGAGAGATTTGTATTGCTATAGCGTTATTCATAGTAGGTTCTATGGCTGGTGGAATTATTCAGGTTCCGGCTATGATGTTTAATATGCTTGGAAATAATGAGTATATAAAGATGATAACTTCCGGTCAGCCGGACATAAATAAAATGATGCAGCTTATATCGGATATGCCTGAGTGGATGACGATAGTCACACTTATCTCAGAGTTGTTGATTATTGTAATTGTATGTCTGTATTGCCGGTTTGTGGAAAAAAGAAAATTAAACACACTTGGCTTCAAGAAAAAAGGCGCTGTTTTAAATTATTTAAAGGGAATGTTTTTTGCACTTGTGATTTTTTCAGTTGCATATCTTATCTGTATTGTGACAAAGAGCATCACTTTTGACGGTATTACACAGAATATTCCGGTAGTTTATATCGCAGGTTATTTTATCGGATATATGATTCAGGGAATGGCAGAAGAGGTTCTTTGCAGGGGTTATCTTTTCGTTTCACTTACCAGAAGATACCATGTAATAAATTCTGCAATATTTAGTGCAGTATTTTTTGCAATGCTTCATGGAATGAATGTGGGAGTAGACGGATTTGCAATATTTAATCTGTTTTTATATGGTCTTTTTGCCGCATTGCTGTTTGCTGATTGTGAAAATATATGGATAGTTGGAGCGTTCCACAGCGTATGGAATTTTGTTCAGGGAAACCTTTACGGAATAAGTGTCAGTGGCAATAAGATCACAAGTTCAATATTTACATCAACAGCAGCTGATGGAGGAGCTACAGTAATAAACGGTGGAACATTTGGCATGGAGGGCGGTTTTGCTGTTACAATAGTGCTTATTATTGCTATTGTGGTGGTAGGAAAACATCTTGAAAGCAAAGGAAAACTTATAGAAAAGAGTGAACAGCCAAGCCAGAATGAAATTGAGTTTGAGGAACTTAAAAAAGAAATGGAGAGCCAGATGGGAATGTCTGATGATGATATTTTCGGAAATCCAAATGGATACGATAAGAATAGAGATGTAAAGGATATATTTAGCAGTAATCCAAATAGCGGGAATGCAGGCAGTAACGCAGCATTTACAAAACAGGAAAATTCAAATCAGTATCAGAAGGCAAATGTTAAGGAGGAACAAAAAGAGAAGAAATCTGAAAAAACAGGATTTGACAGCAATTATTTTGGGTCATAGGGCATCTAGCTGGAAATATATTATTGATTTTGAATTTATTCCTGTCATAAGTAGTCAGAAAATTGGTGAAAAGATGATGAGAGAATATGAATAAAATAGAGATATATAGTTATTTAAAGGAGCAAAATATAGAGTATGAAGCTGCTGAACATAAGGCTGTTTTTAATATGAAGGAGCTGGAAACCATTGAATTGCCTCACCCCGAATGGGAGGCGAAAAATCTGTTTGTCCGGGATGATAAAAAGAAAAACTATTATTTAATAACGGTAAAAGGCGATAAACGGGTTAATCTAAAAGAGTTTAGAAAACAACACGGACTGAGTGCTTTATCATTTGCGTCTCCGGAAGAGTTATTGAATATCATGCAGTTAACGCCGGGGGCTGTAACACCATTTGGAATTTTAAACGATAGTGAGCACCGTGTACATTTTTATTTAGATAGAGAATTTATGAATGATAAAATAGGCGTACATCCGAATGATAATACTGCGACTGTTTGGCTGCAGGCAAACGATTTGATAAGATTGATTCAAGACAACGGAAGTGAAGCGGAGTTTACGGAAATTTTATTTGACATTTGAGTTTAAAGCTGTAAAAAAGAATTTTAACTGAGGAAAAAATGTTATTATTTTTAAAGGTGTTTTTACTGAATTTATAGCAGAGATGGGAGATAAAACTCAGCTTATGTTTATCGCTCTTACTTATAAATTTAAGATTATTGCCGCCGCCGCATTGCTTTATTTTGCTGCATCAACGATTGCTGGTGATGATGAGGAGGAAGAGAGTTTTTTTGGGGACAAGTCGCCTCAGGAAACCGAAGTGAGCCTACCTGATTTATTGAAGTTATTCAAATATTATAGTTTTAAAGACTAAATATTTCTTTAAGCCTTGTATTGTAGGTATGTTTTTTTCTCACCGTATCAAATCCGTGCCTTGCAATTGCAATTCTTTTTTCGTCATGTTTTAAATAGTAATCCGTTTTTTCAAGAAGATCATCGAGTCCGTCATAAATTTCTAAATCTTTTCCGATGGTAAAACAATCTTTTAAATCTTCCCGCCAGTCAGTTATGAGAAAACCGCCTGCACCAAGAATATCAAATACTCTAAGAGGTATACCTGTTTCGATATTTGGTGCTGTCATATTTATGTTTATCTTGGAATGTGCAAATACAAATGGAGCCTCTGAAAAGTAGTCTGCGCCTTTGTGTGTCACAAGTGCAGGAAACAGTGGAGAGGTATCACTCGTTGTGAAGAGGTGGACTTTTCCAGGATATTTCATTGCAAGGCTGTTAAGTGCCATAATACGCATTTTAGCCGCTGTTTTGTGCGCAAGTACACTTGTCAAAAAATGAAATTTTAAATCAGCATGTGACTGCGTACTGGCTTTAACATCGGTATATTGTGACAGCATATCAATAACTTCGGGTGTGAGCATGTTTTTTAAAAGATTTCCGCCGTTTACATTTAACTGTGCTTCGATTGCCGCATCCATATATCCGCACAGATAGTCGGGTAGAATATGCATTGTATCATCATATCTGTTTTTATCGTAAAGATTTCCTACAAAGGAAATTTCATATTTGTATTGGAATGGTGAATTTTCCAAAAAATCATTTGTTTCATTATAAAAAATATCAACTGCTTCGTGTGAAACTATTTTTTTAGAACTGCTTAAAAGCGTCTGCACACGTTCAACATTTGTGCAAAGCGGCAGGTAATAAACTGTATTTATACCATTATTGTTAAAATCTTTGGCTTCTTTGCTGTCAAATGTGTATATATGATTAGTTTTATAATTTATTGACGGATGCTGCATATTTAAAAGCGGAGAATCAACATTATAACATATATACTGAATGTTAAGTCTATGGCATACCTTGGCTATATAAGAGAAGTAATTAACGGAAAAAACTGCATCATATTTTGAAGTGATTTTACATTCAAGTTGTTTTGAAAATATTTTTATTTCATCATCACTCATTTTTATTGCAGAAAAATCAAGGACATCAAAAAGATGTCCCTGATTTTTTAAAGTATCTAATATATCAGGATATACGAATATATCCCATCTGCATACAAGTATATTCATTAGAAAACTCCATTTTTAAGCTGTTTCTTCATTGTCTTTTGACTCTGCATACAGATTTTCTGTTTGCAGATTTTTTCCTGCTGTTGAGAGCATAAGTTTAATTCTGTTAAGCTGATTTACTTCACTTGCACCCGGGTCATAGTCAACAGCAACGATATTTGAATCGGGATACTGATGACGGAGTTCCTTTATTACTCCTTTACCTACCACATGGTTAGGCAAACAGCCAAATGGCTGTGTGCAGACGATATTAGGAACACCTGATTTGATAAGTTCTATCATTTCACCTGTGAGGAACCAGCCCTCACCTGTCTGATTGCCGCAGGATACGATAGGTGAAGCATATTCTGCAAGCTTCTGAATAGGAACAGTAGGGTGGAAGCGTTTGCTTGCCGCAAGTGCATCATTTGCACATTTGCGATATTTCTCGATAAACCAGATAAGGAAATTGTTTATCTTTGCACTTGATTTTTTCTTGCCGAGATATTCAGCCTTAAAGTTCGCATTGTATAAACTGTACATAAAGAAATCGATAAGGTCAGGGCATACGGCTTCTGCACCTTCTTCTTCCAAAAGCTCAACTATAAAGTTGTTTGCAAGCGGCATGAACTTAACAAGAATTTCACCTACAATACCTACCTTTGGTTTCTTTATATTGACAAGTTCAAGCTCATCAAATTCTTTAACAATATTTTGGATGTTTTTCTTAAACTGTTTTTTATTGGCTGTTTTTACCGACTCTATCGCAATTTTTTTCCATTTCTCATGGAGTAAATTTGCAGAGCCTTTTACTTTTTCATAAGGTCTTGTTTTGTAGAGAACACGCATAAATACGTCACCGTATATAAGTGCCTGTAATGCTTTATTTGCCATTTCAAGATTTATCTTTAATCCTGGATTTTTTTCAATACCGGCACTCATTGAAATGACAGGAATATAGTCCATACCGGCCTTTTCAAGAGCACGTCTGATAAATCCTATATAATTTGTCGCACGGCATCCGCCACCTGTCTGAGTGATAATCAGTGCCACTTTGTGAAGGTCATATTTACCTGACAGAAGTGCCTGCATAAACTGCCCTACAACGATAAGTGAAGGGTAGCATGCATCATTGTTCACATATTTAAGACCGTAATCTATACACTTGCTGTCTGCTTTGAGAACTTCAACATTGTAACCGCATGAGGCAAGAGCAGGCTCCAATATCTCAAAATGGATAGGAGACATATCAGGAACGAGAATTGTGTAATCTTTTCTCATCTGTTCAGTGAATATAACTCTGTGGTGTGCTGTATCGACACGCTTAGCCTCAATCTTTTTGCGTTCTCTGTCTTTTACGGCGGCGAGAAGCGAACGGATACGGATTCTGGCTGCACCTAAGTTATTTACTTCATCTATTTTCAATACAGTATATATTTTATTTTGTTTGGTGAGAATATCACTAACCTGATCTGTTGTGACTGCATCAAGACCACAGCCGAATGAGTTGAGCTGTATAAGGTCGAGATTGTCATTCTTTGCGACAAATGAAGCTGCCTTATAAAGTCTTGAGTGATACATCCACTGATCCATGACGATAGTAGGACGGTCAACCTCAGAAAGTTCAGATATACTATCCTCAGTAAGAACAGCTACACCGTATGATGTGATAAGGTCAGGAATACCGTGGTTTATCTCAGGGTCGCTGTGATATGGGCGGCCTGCAAGTACGATACCGTGGCGACCTGTTTCTTTGAGGTATTGAAGGACTTCTTTACCCTTTTTGCTCATATCGTCACGTACAGCCTGCATTTCAAGCCATCCCTCATGTGCTGCAGCTTTTATCTCAGCAGCAGGAATACCGTTTTCTTTCCGGAAGAAATCTACAAGACGTTTTGTAAGTATCTCTTCGCTTTCAAGCGATATAAACGGATTCTGGTATTTTATTTTATCGTCACGAAGTTCCTCGATGTTGTTTTTAATATTTTCACCGTATGATGTGACGATGGGGCAGTTGTAGTGGTTGCCTGCATCGGGTACTTCGACACGCTCGTAAGGAATACAAGGATAGAATATGTATTCAAGTCCCTGTCTTATAAGCCATGTTACATGACCGTGTGCAAGTTTTGCCGGATAACATTCTGATTCACTTGGAATTGATTCAATACCAAGTTCATAAATTTTTCTGCTTGAAACAGGTGAAAGTTTTACGCTGTAACCAAGCTTTGTAAAGAATGTAAACCAGAACGGATAATTCTCATACATGTTGAGAACACGTGGTATACCGACAACACCTCTAGGTGCATCAGCCTTTTTAAGTGGTTTATAATTTCTGAATACGCGTTCATTTTTATATTCAAAGAGATTTGGAATATGGTCTTTGTTCTTTTCAAGCCCCAGACCTTTTTCACAGCGGTTTCCCGATATAAATTTACGATTACCCGTAAATTCGTTTACAGTGAGCAGACAGTGATTTATACATCCCTGACATCTTGTCATTGATGTTTTGAAACGAAGTTCGTTTATCTCATCAAATGAGAGCATTGTGCTCTTTTGACCGGTGTATCTGTCCTTTGCGATAAGAGCAGCACCAAAAGCACCCATGATACCTGCAATATCAGGTCTTATTGCTTCACAGCCCGATATGCGCTCAAAACTTCTGAGAACTGCGTCATTGTAAAATGTACCGCCCTGAACCACGACCTGTTTGCCGAGGTCTTTAGGGTCTGTAAGTTTTATAACTTTAAGCAAGGCGTTTTTGATAACAGAGTATGCAAGACCTGCTGAAATGTCAGCGACACTTGCACCCTCTTTCTGAGCCTGCTTAACTTTGGAGTTCATAAATACAGTACATCTTGAACCGAGGTCGATAGGGTTTTCGGCAAACAAAGCGATTTTTGCAAAGTCCGCTACCTCATAATTAAGCGATTTTGCAAAAGTCTCAATAAATGAACCACAGCCTGAAGAACATGCTTCGTTTAACTGTACCTTATCAACGGAATTGTTTTTTATCTTGATGCATTTCATATCCTGACCGCCAATATCAAGAATACAGTCTACATTTGGGTCAAAGAAAGCGGCGGCAGTATAATGGGCAACTGTCTCAACTTCGCCTTCGTCAAGGAGAAGTGCTGATTTAAGCAGAGCCTCACCGTAACCTGTAGAGCATGAACGCACGATTCTTGCACCCTCAGGCATCTTTGAGTAGATGTCTTTCATGGCTTTAAGGGCAGTTTTTAACGGACTTCCGTTGTTACTGCTGTAAAATGAATATAGTAGAGAACCGTCATCACCTATAACGGCAACTTTTGTAGTAGTCGAACCAGCATCAATACCTAAGAACAGGTCTCCTTTATAAGAAGCAAAATCCCCTTTTTTGACATTGTGTTTATTATGTCTTTCAGTAAATTCCTCGTAATCTTTTTCAGAAGCAAATAACGGCTCCATTCTTGTTACTTCAAATTCGAGTTCTATTTTATTTGAAAGTTTATCTTTTAATTCACCGAGAGAGGACTGCACATCGGCATGGGCATTCATTGCGGCACCTGATGCGGCAAAAAGATGTGAATGGTCAGGTGCTATTATGGCATCTCCCTCAAGTCCCAGAGTTCTTATAAATGCTTGTTTAAGTTCTGTAAGGAAGTGAAGCGGACCACCTAAGAATGCAACATTTCCTTTTATAGGTTTACCACAGGCAAGTCCGCTTATAGTCTGATTTACGACAGCCTGAAAGATAGAAGCCGAGAGGTCTTCTTTTGTTGCACCTTCATTTATAAGAGGTTGTATATCGGTTTTTGCAAATACACCGCATCTTGCGGCAATAGGATATATAGCTTTGTAATTTTTGGCATATTCATTAAGACCTGCGGCATCAGTTTTTAAAAGTGTAGCCATCTGGTCGATAAACGAACCTGTACCACCGGCACATATACCGTTCATTCGCTGGTCTATACCGCCTGTAAAATAGATGATTTTTGCATCCTCACCACCAAGTTCAATAGCAACATCGGTTCTTGGTGCATAATCTTTAAGTGATGTTGCGACAGCAACGACCTCCTGCACAAAAGGAATCTCCATATGTTTTGAGAGTGTAAGTCCGCCGGAACCCGTTATCATAGGTGCGACAGGCATATCCCCAAATTCCTCGTATGCTTTATCTACAATTTTAGCCAAAGTTTCCTGAATATTGGCATAATGTCTCTGATAATCTGAAAAGATTATCTCACCGTTTTTGTTCAATATAGCAATCTTAACAGTAGTTGAACCAATATCAATACCAAGTGTATTAAAATTTAATTTCATCGTGTACCTCTTTCTATATCATAGCTAAAAAATCGCCACATTCTGCTATTATATGACAATTACTTTCTTATTTCAAGTAGCTTTGCTTTGAAGCCTTCTTAAAATTTTTGTGTCAATATTAAATTACAGTGAATATAATATAAAGAAAGTTTGAAAATAAAATATGATATTCCTATTAAATATGTTAGAAGCGGTCGATTTATTACGCATTTTAGGGAAATCGTATAAAAGAGGTTTTAAATGAATTATGATAATTGTGATGGAATGACATATACAATAAAACAGGGGGATACCTTATATGGAATAAGCAGAAAGTATGATGTACCCCTTGCAATGATACTTCATGCAAACCCGTATGCAGATGTTTACAGACTTAATATCGGAGATACTATTTGTATTCCTGTTAAAAATAAAAAGAAATGCTGCAATGATAAGAATAGCAGTTCAATGAATGATAAAGCTGACAGAATGGAAAACTTCAGGGAAAATCAAAATGTCCGTGTATCTGAAAATACAGGTGAAAATTCAGAAATGTCATTTATGGAAGATATGGCAGATAATATGAATCTTCCCGATAAGGTACAGGACGTGTACGTGGAGGCATCTGACGAAAATATGCAAAGAAGTGTAAATGCAGATGACGATAAATGGGTAAAATATGTCGCGCAGCCGGGTGATACGTTATTTGACGTATTTGAAAAATCAGATTGTGATATTGAGGAATTTTTAAACAAAAATGGTTTAAAAGGCATTTACATTTTGCCGGGTCTGGTTTATTTTGTTAAAGAAAAATAATGAATAAATAAACATACACACAAATATATTTATTTTATATAGTAATATCATGCCCTGTAGCTTGCTGCGGGGTATTTGAATGTTGTCAATGTTTTGCGGAATAGTTTGACAAAGATGTAAACGATAACTATAATCAAATCATGATGTTATTATCATGGGTAAAAAGACCGTAAAAATTTATAGTTTGAAAGGATTTATTAGTTTTATGGACAATTTTCTTAATAAACTTGAGAGAAAGTTTGGCAGGTATGCTATACCTGATTTGATAAGGTACGTTATTATTTTATATTGTGCGGGTGCAGTCATAGGCATGATAAATGAAAATATTTATTATGAGTACCTTTGTCTTGATATGTCGGCAGTATTCAGAGGTCAGATATGGAGACTGGTTACATTTCTTATTGAGCCGTATGGTTTTTCAAGCGGTATGGGAATGTTACTCAGTATTTTGTTTTTTGTAATTCAGGTTCAATTGTTCTTTTTGTTTGGACGTTCACTTGAACAGGCATGGGGTACATTCAGATTCAATATGTATTTCTTGAGCGGATATCTGTTTAATATTATTGCGGCATTGATATTATATTTATCACCGCTTCACAGCCAAATTTATTATTCAGGTTTCCAGTATATTTACTGGTCAATGTTTTTTGCGTTTGCGGCGTTAAATCCGGACATGCAGTTCCTGTTGTATTTCATTATACCGATAAAGGTAAAATGGCTTGCTATTCTTGATGCAGCCTATATGCTTTATCAGGTGGTACAGAGTTTTTACTATGGAATAATGCTTTACAGCCAGGGGGCGTCAGGCAGCGGTGCAGCATATATATCAATGGGAATTGCCATTATTGTGGCTATGGCGAATTTCCTTATATTCTTTTTTTCAACGAGAAATTACAGGAGAGTTTCTCCGAAGGATATACACAGACGAAGGGCTTTCAAAAAGCAGACACAGACTTCAAATTCAGGGCCGAGACACAGATGTGCGGTTTGTGGAAGAACGGAACTGGATGATGAAAATCTTGATTTCAGATTTTGCTCAAAGTGTGATGGAAATTATGAATATTGTTCAGACCATCTGTTCACACATCAGCATGTTAAAAAATTTATGTAAGGAGAAGAAAAAATGGCAGCTATTAATATTGTTGCGATATTGGGTTTTGTAATAACGCTTTTGTGCTGCAACCCAATAAGCAGCCTTATTAGAGAAAAAGGAAAGGAAGAAAACAGTCAGGACAAATCATATTTAGTCTTGCTTTGGATTATATTCGGAGCGGCATTTGTTGCAAGAATTATTGCGGCAGCAGTTTACAAGGGAAATGATACAGATATGAATTGTTTCCTTATATGGTCACAGAATGTATTTGATGAGGGGATCTCAAAGTTTTATTTGTCGGATTCATTCCATGATTATCCGCCGGGATATATGTATATACTTTATGTAGTAGGTGCTATAAGAGCCCTGTTCTCATGGACTTGGGACAGTAAGGCGAGTATAGTTCTCACAAAACTTCCGGCGATAATTGCAGATATGTTTACAGCATATCTTATCTTTAAAATAGCATCAAAGAGATTGAAAAAGAGCGGTGCAGCATTTTTGTCTGCTGTTTATCTTTTCTGCCCGATGGTTATTCTTGACAGTGCGGTCTGGGGACAGACAGATTCGGTGTTTACCGTATTTATGGTTCTTATGTGCTATCTTATCACTGAAAAGAAACTTATACTTTCGTACTTTGTGTTTGCAATCGGAATATTGATAAAACCACAGTCGTTGTTTTTCACGCCTGTACTTATATGCGGTATAATTGACCATGTTTTTCTCGAAGATTTCAATTGGAAGAAGTTCTTTAAAAATTTTGTACTTGGTGTGGCTGCAATTCTTATGATAGGAGTTCTGATGCTGCCGTTTGGCTTTTCTCAGGCATTAAATCAGTATACGGGAACTTTGAAATCATATGAATATGCGTCGATAAATGCATACAACTTCTGGAATATGCTTGGACTCAACTGGGCGAGCCAGTATGACAAGCTGCTTGGAGTACAGTATAAGACATGGGGAACTATAGCAATTGTTTTAACGGTAATAATTTCAATTATAATAAGTTTACGTTGCAAGAAAAATGCAGGCAAATATTATTTTATCGGCGGATTTGTTGTGACGACAGTATTTATGTTTGCCGTTCGTATGCATGAACGTTATCTCTTCCCGGCAATGGTTATGTTCTTACTTGCTTTTGCGGTGAGACTCAGAAAAGAAATTTATATGCTGTATGTATTGGTATCTACTGTTGCATTTTACAATGCGGCGCATGTGCTTTTTGTATACGACAATACTAATTTTAATTCCAAAGCACCGATACCTATTGCGATTTCAATAGGTTTGCTGCTCACAGTCGTATTTATGTTTTATGCTGCAGCAAAGCTGTATTTTAAGCCGGTTGATGACAGTGAAGAAATATCTGATATTATGGCACAGATAGAGAAAAAGAATCAAAAAATGCAGGGTAAGATGACAAATAATAATCCTATTAAAAAGTCAGCAGTTCTTGCAAAAATGACAAAAAAAGATTTTATTGCACTTGGTATTATCACATTGGTTTATGCAGTTATAGCATTTGCAAGACTCGGTGATATGAATGCACCAAAGTCAGAGTATTCTTTAGTCAAACAGGGTGCAGTAACATTTGATATGGGTGCTGAGGTAAATGTTGCGAAATTGTGGGATTTCCTTGGTTACAAAAACAATCCGACATATTATATCGAATACACAAATGATGTAAACGGTGAATGGACGACTCTTTGCGGTCAGGGCTCAGAATGGGATGCAGGTTCCGTATTTACATGGAATCAAAAAGATATAAATGTTTCTGCGAGATATTTCAGAATCAGTCCGTCAGCAGAAAACGGTGAGGACAGTATTTTGGAACTTGTATTTACGGATGCAGACGGAAACTTGCTTGAACCGGTAAATGCAAAAGAGTACAAAAATCTTTTCGACGAGCAGAAACTGTTTACAGGACGTTCAACCAACTTAAACGGAACATATTTTGATGAGATATATCATGCCAGAACAGCATATGAAATGATACATCATCTGTATTGTTATGAAAATACACATCCGCCACTCGGAAAAGCAATTATGGCAGTGGGAATACTTATTTTTGGAATGTGTCCGTTTGGCTGGAGATTTATGGGAACATTGTTCGGCGTGCTCATGATTCCGATAATCTACAACTTTGCTAAAAAGTTTTTTGGCGAGACATGGATATGCATTGTAACTACATTGTTATTTACGTTTGATTTTATGCATTTTGTTCAGACACGAATTGCAACGATAGATGTATTTGTCACACTGTTTATAATGCTGTCGTACTATTTTATGTATTGTTATACAAAGTTAAACTTTTACGATACGCCGCTCAAAAAGACATTTATACCGCTTGGACTTTGTGGTATAGCTATGGGACTTAGCTGGGCAAGCAAATGGACGGGAATATATTCGTCAGCAGGATTGTGTGTGATATTCTTTATACAGATGTACAAGAGATTCAGGGAATATCAGTATGCAAACAAGAATATAGACGGAAGTACAGACGGAATATCACATAAATATATATCAGATAATTTTGTTAAAATGTTTATGAAGACTATTGGTTTCTGTTGTATATTCTTTGTAGTGATACCGGTAATAATATATACATTGTCATATATTCCTTTCAGCGACGGAACAGACAGGACATTTATTACTAAGGTTATAGAAGCGCAGAAAACAATGTTTAACTATCACAGTGCATTGTCAGATACACATCCATATTCATCAAAGTGGTATCAGTGGCCGATAATGTACAAACCAATGTGGTATTATTCCGGAATCACGGCAGACAATCTTCGTGAAGGAATAAGTGCATTTGGAAATCCGCTTGTATGGTGGGCGGGAATACCTGCATTTGTCTATATGTTATATCTTATCTACAAAGATAGGGACAAAAAAGCAATATTCCTTACACTTGGATATTTATCACAGTATGCACCTTGGCTTATAGTAACAAGAACAGTATTTATATATCATTATTTCCCTAGCGTACCTTTTGTTGCGGTTATGCTTGGATATAGTTTTTATAAAATTGTTCAGAAAAATCCGCAGAGAAAGAAATGTGTATTTGTGTATACTGCGGCTGCGATAGTGCTTTTCGCGATGTTCTATCCGGTATTGTCAGGATATCCGATTACTATATCATATGCGAATATATTAAAGTGGTTTGATTCATGGGTTCTTGTTCAGACCTGGTAAAAATTAAGGAGTTATATAAAAATGAGTAATTCAATAAGACAATGTGTAAAAGCATTGGATAAAAATAAAGATGTGCGTCAGATGCTTCCTGATTATGTAGACAAATGTATGCATATGAATTATGAGGATGCAAAG
>ONZX01000908.1_pt1 | contig 16601 bp, 27 predicted proteins | sample 1671831 | NCBI WGS metagenome assembly ONZX01 (sample SAMN06348197, study PRJEB24527) | human gut metagenome | reverse complement strand
TAAACGATATGATTTTTCCAACCTGTGAAAAATCTTATCGTTTACCCATTTATCTACCATATCATCTTCTGATAATGGGCAACTCATATTTTCTTCGCAATGACAAAATTCATTGCATTCCCAATGGTTTTCTGTTAGTAAATCATAAATATAGTCTATTTTTTCATTATTTTGAGACTTGTCATCTACAAGGTCTGTCAGTTTACAGTTAAAATATATGCATAGTTTGTTTAATTTTGTAGGATTGGGAATCACTTTTCCCATACACCATGTGTTAAATGTTGTTGGACTCATTCCTAAATCTTTTGCAACTTCTTTTTGCTGTTTGCCAGTGAGATATATGAGATTGTTTAGGTTTTTGGCAAATATGTTTTTCTGTTCCTCAGGCGTATAGTTCTTCATATGATGCACCTCCTTTTTGTATTCAAATTATACGATATAATTTCAAAAAGTTCAATAGAAATCCGAAAAAAATGAATTTAAGTATTGACAATCCGAAAAAATAGGATTATTATAATTTCAGGCTTAGCAAATAAGTACTTTGAAAAGAAAGGGGATAAAGAAATATGGGATATGGAGATGTTAGAATATCCTTAGAAGCGTGTAGAGTGAATGCTCATATGAAACAGAAAGAATGGGCAGAAAAACTTGGAGTTGCACCATCCACAATATCTAATTGGGAAAATGGAACAAGCGAACCAAATTTATCTACATTAAGAAAAATAAGTGAATTATCTGGAATACCTATGGATTTTATTTTTATGCAAATCAAATCCTAAAAAATAGGATTAGGAAAGGAGGATAATAATGCACGATTTAAGAAGCGCAACTATAACAACATTGGAAATTGCGGAAATGATGGGAATTCGACACAGTGATATTGTAAGAAGACTTGAAGGTCGAGAATCAAAGGGAAAACACATAAAGGGAATTATAGAAATATTAGCTGAACGCCAAATGGCGTTGAGTGATTTTTTCACTCCATCTACATATCAAGATTCCAGTGGGAAAGAAAACAAATGTTATAAATGTACGAGAATGGGATGCGAATTTCTTGCCAACAAGTTTACTGGCGAAAAGGGCATTATCTTTACTGCAAGATATGTTAAGAAGTTTCATGAAATGGAGCAGGCAATTAGTAAACAGTGTGCAGTAAAGAAGATTCCAGAGAAAAAAGGAATACCGATCACTCCAGAAGAAATCGTCGATTGGAAGTTAAACGACTTACATGGAAGAGTAACAGCTTTAGAAAAAGAGCAACCTCAGAAACCTAAGATAGGGAAGTTACGGAGATTGAAGCCAAAGAAAGACACATGGTATGAGAAAAATCGTACTCGCATATGGAAAATTCGTTATGACCAAAATATTGAAATCAAAGAACTATATCACATGATTCTTGATGAATGTTCCCGATATTACGATTTGGACGAAGCGAAGAGGATATATTGTGACGAAACAGGACACAGGCTTGTTTATGATATTGATGTTGTTGAACATTTCCAACAACTACAGGATATTGCCAATCAAGTGTTGGATTACTTTGAACGGTAAGGGAGGAAGTAAATGGGAAGAACAAATAGTAGAAAAGCTGATGGGTGGAAATGGTTCACTGTCAAAGCTGTACATGATGGAAAAGAATACATAGCATCTGGGTTTGGATCTTGGAAATATGATGCAATAGGAATATTTTTATCTGAAAATCCAGATATATGTTTTCGAGAAATTATTGAGATAAGGGAGGAAACGAGTGAGCAAAATTGTAAATAAAGTAAGATTTCTTTTCAAAAAGCACTTTGTGAAACATGAAGTCCATTGGGTTCAGAGTATATTGATTATTCCTTTAACCCATGATGGAAAAATGGTTTTACACATTGAGAGAACAAGTAAAGACGGGATTATTGACAAAAGGAATTACCAAATCGAGCATCTGCTTGATGAAAACTTGCAGGTTACGGAGCAGACACTCGAAATGGAAAAGAAATGGTTAAAGAAAACTACTAAAATTTAGCCCAATATGGATTTCCGCATACAGGACATACAGGAAGTCTTCCACGTTTGTCTAAAGTGATGATTGCCTTATCATCTTCATTATCTTTGTGTGGACAATTCATACAAGCATATTGACCGGGTTCTACAGTTTGTCCGGCAGTTGGAAAGCCAATATCTGGATAAATACTCATAATAGCACCCCCTATCATTTTTGATATAGAGATTATAACACAGAAAGAGGTGATTCAGTGAATGAAGTAAAGATTTTTGAAAATTCGGAGTTTGGAGCAATCCGAACGGTAATGGTAAATGAAGAGCCCATGTTTTGTCTTACAGATATTTGCAAGGCGTTGGAAATCAAAAATGCGACTGATGTGGCAAAAAGGCTTGATGAGGATGAACGTACTAGATTAAATCTAGGGCGTCAAGGAGAAACGAATTTCATTACAGAAAGTGGTTTATATGCGGTTATCTTGCGAAGCGATAAGCCAAATGCAAAAAAGTTTCGTAAATGGGTAACATCCGAAGTTCTTCCATCTATTCGTAAAAACGGCGGTTACATAGCAGGACAGGAGAATATGTCTGATGATGAACTGATGGCAAAGGCTCTTATGGTGGCACAGAATAAAATTGCTGAGAGAGATAAACAGATTGAACGCATGAAGCCAAAAGAAATATTTGCCGATGCAGTATCAGCAAGCCATACATCAATCCTTGTCGGAGACATGGCAAAGTTGTTGAAACAGAATGGTGTTGATATTGGTCAGAAGAGATTGTTTGAGTGGCTTCGTGAGAAAGGTTATTTGATTAAGCGAAAAGGCTCAGACTGGAATATGCCTACACAGAAATCAATGGATATGGGATTATTCGACATTAAGGAAAGCACAATAAATAATCCGGATGGTTCTGTCCGTATCAATCGGACTACAAAAGTGACTGGTAGGGGACAGCAGTATTTTATTAACAAGTTTTTGGCAGCATAACAGAATGTTGCTAATGGAAAGGAGATTCACGCAATGACAAACGAAAACATGACAGTAGCAGAGGCTATAGCTTTAGCAAAGCAGGGTTATGAAATTACATTAAGAGCAGGAAGAGTTGAAATAAAGAAAGGGGACAAATAAGCTGTGATAGAAGTAAAAGTAAGAGATGTATCAAGGGATAGTGGTGTGTGCGAAATTACGAGAAAGGAAATTACAATTCCTTTACCGGATTACACAGATTTAATTGCCAAAGAAGCGATGCTTGACCAGATAAGGTATGCGGCATCGAAAGATACCAGTAATTACGGAACAATCGGTATTATCAAGGCAATCTTACAGATTGATACTCAGGAGGATAAAAAATAGGCTCATAGATATTCGCAGTATCTACAAGCCAAAAACATAGGACAATAGAAGTCCATCACATACAAGTGCATTGTAGCACGGAAAGAGAGAGAAATCAAATGGATTTGACAAATAACAATGTAACAATAGCTGGAAAGATTGTTTCAAGTTTTACATATGAGAATAAAGTATGCGGAGAGAAATTTTACATGACAAATATTCGTGTGCATCGAAATAGTGGGGCATATGATTTGATTCCGATTATGGTATCAGAAAGGCTTGTGGATATAGGAAAAGATTATAGAGATTTCTATATTCTTGCTACCGGTCAGTTTCGTTCGCATAATAGGCATGATGGAGATAAAAGTAAATTGATTTTATATGTATTTGCAAGAGAAGTCAGTATATCAGAGGATGTTTGTGAAAAGTATGATTTGAATAGTATTTCTTTGGATGGATATATCTGCAAGGAGCCAAAATATAGAAAAACACCGTTAGAGAGAGAAATATGTGATGTGTTGTTCGCAGTAAACAGGCCATATGGGAAATCGGATTATATTCCATGTATCTGCTGGGGAAGAAATGCAAGATATGTCAGTAATTTGGAGGTTGGAACTCGCTTGAAAGTGTCCGGAAGAATACAGAGCAGAGAGTTTGAAAAGAAATTTGCAGACGGAACAAAAGATGTGAGAACAGTATATGAAGTATCAGTATCAAAAATTGAAATAGTGGAGGGCGAAGAATGATTATCAGGATTAAAAAGATGCATATTGAAAATTTTAAAAACTTCAATGTATTTGACATTGAGTTTGGAAATGTCACAAAGGTTTTAGGTCAGAATGCAGCTGGAAAGACAAGTGTTGTAGATGCTTTTATGTGGTGCCTGTTTGATAAGAATAGCAAGGGAGATACGAAGTTTCAGGTAAGACCATTAGACTGCAATGGTAATCAGATTGACCATATAGAAATCAAAGTTGTTGTGATATTGGAAGTAGATGGTAAAGAGGTTATTTTGCAGAAAATTCAGAAGCAAAACTGGGTTAAGAAAAGGGGAACTTTGACAGAAACGCTTCAGGGAAATGTTAATTATTTTGAGATAGATGGCATTCCGAAGAAAGAAAAAGACTATAAAGAGTTTGTCTCAAGTATTGTTGGTGAGGAATTATTTAAGTTAATTACTAACCCTCAGGCTTTTGTCAGTAAGAAATGGCATGAACAGCGAAAAGAATTGATGAAGTTTGCGCCGGGAATTGAAAATGATGATGTGATTGCTGCAAATCCAAATGTGTTGCAGGAACTTTCCCTTGCATTGTCGTTGCATACTCCTGAAGATTTGCAGGCAAAGTCAAAAAAGGCATTAGCTGAATATAAAAAGCAACAGACGGAGATACCGGCACGAATTGATGAAGTCAGAAAGTCAATGATGGACATTGATGTAGCAGAGCTTGAATTACAGCGCAATGACTTGAAAGAGCAGATAGCCGCGATTGAGAAATCAGAGGAAGATATGACAGCTCAGTATGAAAGTTATCAGAAAGAAACAGACTCTCTAATGGATTTGAAATTTAAGTTATCGGATATGGAACGTAGGGCAAATGAGGAAAATAATACTGCGAAAAGAAACTATGAAGAGCAGATATCAGGTTTTGATATGGAAATATCATCTTCCAACAGAAAAATTGCAACTTTGCAGCAGAATATTACCGATGCTGAGGGAACTATTTCAGCATATGAAAAGAAACGCAATGAACTTTTAGAAAACTGGAAAGAAGAAAATGCAAAGAAATATGTTGATACATTGCAGTTTGATGAAAACAGTACAACATGCCCTATGTGCGGTCAGTCATATTCGGAAGATAAAATCAAACAGATTAAGGCTGACTTTGAACAAAGGAAGATTGATATTAAGGCAAAGTGGGAGAAAGACCATAACGATACTTTAGCCCGAATAGTCGCAGACGGAAATCGTTATAAAACACTTATTGAACAGATGCAGGGCAAGTTAAAGGATGCAAAAGCAAAGTTAGCAACGGAGCAGGATAATTTGCAGAGTGTAGAGGTTGAGAAGAAGAAGATTGCTGATGTATTATTATCACTTCCGGAAAAGATTGATATTTCAGATAATAAAGAATACAAAAATTTAGCTTTGCAGGTTGAAGAAAAAGAAAAGCTGCTTAAAACTGCCAACAGTGGAGCAGAACTGCGTCAGCAGTTGCGTGTCAAAAAGAATGGTCTGAAAGAAGAATTGCTTATCGTAGAAAAGCAGATTGCATCAGCAGATAATTCAGCAAAAGAAGAACGCATTGAAGAATTACAGCAGGAAATGAGAGATATTGCAGATAAGGTAAGCGAACAGGAGAAAATGCTTTATCTCTTGGAAGAGTTCACAAAAGCAAAAATGACTATGGTTTCTAAAATTGTCAATGAGAAATTCAGCATCGTTAATTGGAAGCTGTTTGATAGACAGGTCAATGGAGCGGTTGTGGAATGTTGTGAGTGCATGGTTGGTGGCGTTCCATTTTCAGCATTGAATACAGGTCATAGAATTGTAGCAGGTTTAGATATTATCAATACGCTTTCAGGATTATATGGAGTGACAGCACCGATATTTGTTGATAATGCGGAAGCGGTGAATGATTTTAACCTTCCAAACATGGATGCACAGATGATTTTATTATCGGTATCAGATGATAAAGAATTAAAAATAGAAAGTGAGGACTAAAAAATGGTAAAAGTAACGATTGAAGCAACAGGAGAGGAAACAGAGGTATTGACAGGAGAAATGGTTAATGCAGTTATTTTGGAAGAAGTTGGATGCAAGGTAATGTGCGTAAGTAATACAAAAAATAGAGTAGGTGTAGACAAGTTTATAAAATCGTTGATGTATTTAGTTCATCAGTCTATTGAAGCTTATTCCATTGATGATGTTTCATGTGACTTGTTGCATATGTTGTTTGCTATGGAAATGCGCGATGATGTTAAGAAATATACATCAGATAGAAAAATGGAAAGCATGAGTAAAGAAAATACAACAGATAAAAGCGTAGAAGATACATTTAAGGAGTTTATAGAGATTTTCGGAAAGGTGGTTGGAGAATAATGGCAGCGGAAGTTATGGAAAAGAAAGAAACAAAGATTGCTGTAAAGCATGATACAGATTTTAGCAAGGGAATTTTTGGAAGCTCTGATAACTGGCTTATGGCTGGTCAGATGGCACAGGCTTTATCGCAAAGTACAATAGTTCCAAAAGACTATCAGGGAAATCAGGCGAATGCAATGGTGGCTATTGAAATTGCCAACAGATTGCAGACAAGCCCATTGATGGTTATGCAGAACTTATATGTTATTCAGGGCAGACCAAGTTGGTCGGCACAATTCCTTATTGCATCTGTGAATGGAAGCGGTAAGTATGATATGGAATTACAGTATGATGAAAAGAATGATAAAAACGGAAAGCCGTATTCTTGTCAGTGTTGGACAATGAAAGATGGAAGAAAAGTAACTGGTCCTGTAATTGATATGGAGATGGCAAAAGCAGAGGGGTGGACTACAAAAAGCATGAGCAAATGGAAAACAATGCCGCAGATTATGCTTAGATATAGAGCAGCTTCATTCTTTGCCCGTATGAATTGTCCTGAAATGACACTTGGTTTCTATACTAAAGAAGAGGTCGTTGACGGAGATTTTAAAGAATATCCGCTTGAAGAAATGCAACAGAGCGTTGAGGAAGAAATTAAGGCAAATGCCAATACAGAGGATTTCGTGGAAGATGTTCCGGTAGAGAGTAATGTGGAGCAGACGGAAGATGCTGAGGGAGATATTCCTGATTTTGCAAAATAGGTGAGAATTATGTTTCTTAAATGCTTAGGCAGTTCATCAGCAGGCAACTGTTATCTTCTTGAAAATGAAACAGAATGTTTGATGATTGAATGTGGAATACCGATTAAAGAAGTTAAAAAGGCAATGAATTTCAATATGCAGAAGATTGTGGGGTGCGTTGTGACGCACCGTCACAATGACCATATAGGGTATTTAGAAGATGTTCTGAAATGCGGTATTCCAATATACACAAATGATGAAACAGCAGAAGCGATAGAGGTTATATATGGAGAGCTGTTATATTGTGTTCCGGAGAAAAGACCTTTTACGCTTGGAAATTTCAAAATCACTCCGTTTTATGTACCGCACGATGATACACCATGTTTTGCATATCAAATCTGCCATGAGGAAATAGGAAAACTCCTATTCCTCACAGATTTGGAGTATTGCAAATACAGATTTAAAGATGTCAATCAGATAATGATTGAAGCAAATTATTCAAAAGATATTATAAATCAAGATAATCCAAATTTTGACCATGTATGCAGAGGTCATATGGAATTAGGAACAACACTTGATTTTCTGAACACAAATGATAATCCATCGTTGATGAATGTGGTGCTTTTGCACCTTAGCGATTCTAACTCCAATTCGGAGTATTTTTCACAAAAGACAAAAGAACTTATTCCGAGAGCAAATGTTTATGTTGCTGACAAGGGAATGAAAATTGAACTGAATAAGGAGCCGTTTTAGTGTTCTGGGGAAAAAATTGAAGAGGAGATAAATATTATGTCAGAAATGGAGACACATATTGGAACGCTTGAAAAAATACCAATTGAGCATGGAATGACTGTAGAAGAAAAAGCAGAGGAAATTTGTAAAAATAGATTTGGTATTACGGAATTGGAGACGTATTACGATGATTGGATAGAGCGTTTACAGGACTTGAATGATAATGAATTTGTTGTTTGTTCCAATTGTATATACCATGTGATTTCTGATAAAGAAATTTCTGGCGGCGATATTTTCAATGCAGAAAGGAACTTGGATGGAACAATTAGTTATGTATTAAGTTATTACAATGGTGGATGTGGCTTTGAAGAAGCTATAGAAACAGCATTAGAAAGGTTAGGCGGTGAGTAATGAACAAAGTAATTTTAATTGGCAGACTGACAAGAGACCCAGAAATCAGATATGCCAACAATGAGAATAACACTTGCATTGCTAACTATACATTAGCAGTTGACCGCAGATTTAAGCGTCAGGGTGATGAGCAGACCGCAGATTTTATTCGTTGTGTTGCAATGGGTAAAAATGGAGAGTTTGCTGAAAAATATCTGCATCAGGGAATAAAGATTGTTGTTGAAGGTCGCATTCAGACTGGCAGCTATACCAACAAGGATGGGAATAAAGTCTATACAACAGATGTGGTTGTTGAGTCGCATGAGTTTGCAGAGAGCAAAGCGGCAAGTGGACAGAATGGAAATCAGAGTTCATCTGCACCAACAAGACCAGAACCTGCTTCAGCAGATAGTAATGGATTTATGAATATACCAGATAGTATTGATGAAGAATTACCATTTAAGGCATGACCGTAAAGGCACAAAACTATTAAATTATATCAAAGTGCTTTGAAATAGTAACTATAAATAAAGCAACAGAAAGGATTACATATGGAAATAAGTTTACATGATGTAGCAGGCGGAGCATTGCAGGAAAAAGTCAATCAGGCTTTTGAACAGGTTATGAAAAATATGCAGGACCCAAACACTCCATGGAAGAATAAGAGAAAGATAAATCTTACTCTCACATTTATACAGAATGAGGATAGGACAGATTGTACCTGTGATATTTCGGTAGACACAAAGCTGGCAGCAGTTAAGCCGGTAAGTACAAAGTTTTGTACGGAGAAAGATGTATCTACTGGTGAGATTTTTGCACAGGAATATGGTCCAGGTATCAGGGGGCAGATGTCATTTGAAGATGTAGAGCAGAACACTGAAGATAAGACGGTCGAGATAGATGGAAATATTGTTGATACAGAAACCGGAGAAGTTGTGAAAGATAGTGTGATAGATTTAAGAGCCGCAAAGCAGGCGTAAAGAAAGGTAGGTAAATATGATTAAGGAAGCATTACAGTATATCGTTGGGTTAAGTGAGCCAAAAATAAATGAGGTAGATGGGGAAAAATATTCGGATAAGCCATTACATCGTATCTGTCATAACCCAAAGGCAACAGCAATTGAACTGACAACTCTTTGTAGTTTGGTTGATTACATAAAATCAAAGTCTGATTCTATGGAAGAGAAAATGATTGTTCATGTAGTAAGTCCAACAAAGGTAAAACTGTATTCTAATTTGGATTTGGACAGAGTTCGTGAATATATGGTAGAGGTTAATGCGGAGCTTCCACAGTTTCCGTTCAACAAATTTGTTGACCATGAAAACTTTATCATTGGTGTGCAGTCAAAGTTTATTCCAAATAATGATTCTGATTTGCTTTTGAAGTTTGCAGGAACAGTAGAGGGTGGAACGATTGCTGACTATGGAGATGATGGAGTATCGCAGAAAGCTACAGTTAAGACAGGTCTTGCATCTAAGAGTGATGCAATAATCCCAAGTCCGGTTACTTTAAAGCCATATCGAACTTTTACAGAGGTGGAACAGCCTGAAATCCAGTTCGTTTTCCGTATGAAAGAAGATAAATACGATGGAGTGCAGTGTGCATTATTTGAAGCTGATGGAGGTGCATGGAGACTTAATGCGATGGCAAATATCAAGGAATATTTAGAACATGAGCTGAGTGACTTAGAGCGGTTTACAGTGATTGCATAAGCTTTGCATTATTTTATAAAAGGGGCAGTCTTATGGCTGCCCTGTGATAAGGAGTATTTGATGATTATCTTGGAGGATATGGGACAGAAAGAGGAAAAGCATACAGTTAAAAATCAATGGTTTTATGAAAATGGTATTGATGTTATGCGTGTACCGCTTCCTGTCGGAGATTATATCATTGCAAATGATAAAGCTATGAATGTGTTGGAACGCAAGGAAAAACGAAATATCAAGCCAAAGAAGATGGATTTTCTTGGTACATATTCCGTAGCAGTAGACACAAAAGAGAATATTGGTGAGATAGTCAATAATATTTGTGGTAAATCACATGACAGATTTCGAGATGAATGTGTATTAGCACAGAACAATGGAGTGCAGTTGTATATTCTTGTAGAGAATGAAGATGGAGTAACTTGTATCGGCGATTTATCGAAATGGGAAAATCCTAGATTGCACCGTTATAACAAGATTAAATTTATGCACAATCTTGGAAAATGGCAGCATGTAGCATTGCCAAAAAGACCACCAACAAAGGGTGAAACACTCGCAAAAGCAATGATTACTATGGAAAAGGAATACGGGGTACGCTTTATGTTCTGCCATCCTAATGAGGCAGGGGCTAAAGTTGTTGAATTATTGGAAGGGAGCAAAGATGACGGATGAACAAAAAAAGTTAGTAGAAGATAATCACTCGCTTATATATCTTGTTATTAACAACATGGGGTTATCTGTTGAAGATAATTATGATATAGCAGCTATTGGTTTGTGTAATGCTGCTATAGGATATGATTCAAAGAAATATACTTTTTCTACATTTGCTTATAAGTGCATAAGGAATGAGATAATGAAAGATTTTGTGGCGAAGAAAAGGCAGAAACGAGCATTGGACAGCAATATTATAAGCTATGATGCACCATTACGATTAAAGCATGATGATGGAGATGGAGAGGAAATTACTCTTTTGGAACAGATAAAGTCGGCAGAATCTGTTGAGAGTGAAGCTATAAGCAGGATAATGTATGCAGAAGTTGTACAGGAATTAGGAAAAACGGATAGAAAAGTGTTGAAATTCTTTGAAATTGGTCTTAAGCAACGGGAAATCGCTGAAATAATGGGTGTGACTCAGGCGAATGTTTCCAGAGTAAAAAGGCGTGTAGAAAAGATGTTATGTTGTGATTGATTGGAGGGACTTTATGGCAAAACAGCAGTTAATCAATAGGACAAAATATAAGGATATTAAAAGATATGACCATAATCAGATGGAACAGTTTGCAAGGTCACTTTATGAAAGTGGACTTAAGGACGGGGCGGCACAGGCAATGGCAAAGACAGAATTCAGTAAAAAGCAGATGGATTTTGATTTGCTCGCGGAAAAGTTGCTTGAGGTTATAGGTATTGGAGCTGCTAAGGCAGAGCAGATTGTAAGTGTTGTGAAAGAAGTTGTGGAAAATGAGTGATAGACGAGCGGCGGTGCGCAGAGAAAGGAAAGAGCGTGCCAAGATTGAAAGAAATAAATCTTCGGGCGGCGAAATGCTAAGGGCGGCAGAACAAGGGAAAATTGATGGTCGAGTAATAGCGTTTTGCGTTATTGCTAATCTTTTGTATGACGTTCATGGGTTCCGAAAGAAAAGGATTGAAGAATTTCTTACAAAGTGCAACAAAGAAGCGACGAGATTTGACCAGGAAGGATTTAAGTTTGTTCTGAATTTTTATGCTGATAAATTGGTGGAAAAGATAAACAAGACCGATATATCGCAAGTTCCGAAAACACTTGAAGAAAATGTTTATATCAATCAGAGAGATACGTTTTATGTATCATCTTTAGCTTTGATGATGGCTGTACTTAATGATGATTACAACATGGCATCTAATAACAAGAATACAGGTAGATTAGATGTGCTTATGGAATATTGCACAAATGAATACATAAAGATACAGCTTAATCCTTATGGACATAATGCAGAGTGGTATGTAAACAAGGCAAGAGAAAAGACAGGAATAGTAATTTAGGTGAAGCAAATATGATTGATGAAAATAAGGTTATTAAAAAGTTGCAAAACAGGATTGATGTTTTTACAAAAGAATATCCGGACAGAAAAGATTGCATAGAAGTGCAATGCATTAAAGAGTTTATTCATTTATTGGAAATTGAAGCAAAAGAGCAGGAGAAAAGAAAGGAATAACGAGTACCCGGTAAACCGGGTTGAATGTGCGGGTGAGCAAGCACTGGCGAAAAAAGGTTTGAACAGTTGCGGTTAGTTGTGCTGTAGGGTTCGGCAGAGTACGACGAATACAGCATATGCCATGGGAAGCCTGAAAACCTTTATCCACGATACGGTATTTGTAGCGTGGTGTTATGACAAAGTTAAAAGTATGTTGGATAAGTGCAGGTATAAGCAGTTTTATGGCTGGATATTTAGCTGGGAATGTTGATAAATGGATATATATTGACATTCCCGACCAACATAAGGACAGTATCAGATTTATCAAGGATTGTGAGAAAGCAATCAGTAAAAAGATACAGATTGTGAAGTCAAATGAGTATGGAAGCGTTGAAGATTGCGTTAGAGCGTTTGGTGGTTTTAGAAATCCATCCAATGGATTTGCACCATGTACAAACTGGCTTAAAAAGAGAGTGAGAAAAGCATGGGAAGAACAACATAAGGATTGTGAACTGACTTATGTATGGGGATTTGACCTAAAAGAAAAGGCAAGAGCTGAACGAACTATCGAAGCCAATCCACAGGCGAAACATGAATTTCCGCTCATTGAAAAACAATTATCAAAAGAAGATGTTCATGGACTGTTTGAACGGACTTTTGATTTTGCCCGACCTCAAATGTATGAGATGGGATATCCAAACAATAATTGCATTGGCTGCATTAAAGGCGGCATGGGTTATTGGAATAGAATACGAAAGGATTTTCCAGAAGTATTTGAGAGTCGGGCGAAGTTAGAAAGATTAGTTGGTTATTCAATTTTGAAAGATGGCAATGGAACTCCCATTTATCTTGATGAATTGGAACCATTTAGGGGGAACATGAATACAGAAGTGTTTCCGGATTGTAGCATTATGTGTTACTTAGCAGAAAAATAAAGAAAATTGTTTTATATAGCTAACAATAGAAAAGGTGAAAGAAACAGTTGCGCACCTGATTCTTTCACCAGAGGGCTAATCTTTTTTAGCAATTAAATATGTTGCTAGTACAAGTACACCGATGTTGCAAAATAGCGAATCAGGGATTGCTATTAGTAGAGTATGCAGTATGCTAAATAGCTGCAAACCGAATGTATTAAGTACAAATAATGCCCACGTTAAAAATTTTTCTGAAGAGTTTCTCATATTAATTCCTCCTAGGTAAATGATTTTTATGGGGGACTGTATTTCTTTTCGTTCACAGTTACCCCCAAGAAAGAGGAATGAGATATCTTCAAATTTGGAAGTGATGAATTAATATGATAGGAAGCTTCAGAACTACCTATTTTAAAGCCGTAATATTAACATCAAACATCACCTCAATAATTATTCATGAAAGTCATACTATGTAAAAAAAGCATACTCCACAAAATAAATTTTAATACACATGGTAAAAAATGTAAATATTAAGGTGATGAAAATTTGATATGTTATGATTTAATAATAATTTAAACTAGAATCTATGATTAAAAAATAATAGAAAGAGGTGATGACTTATCGCAGAAAAAAGAATGTTTTCTCGTGAAGTAGTGGAAAGTGATGATTTTTTAGAACTTCCATTATCAGCACAGGGGCTTTATCTGCATATCTGTATGGAAGCGGATGATGATGGGTTTGTGAATAATGCAAATCGAATACGCAAGGTTGTTGAAGCATCTCAGGAAGATTATCAAATATTGTTTGACAGAGGTTATTTGTTGCAGATGTCAAATGGCTTGGTAGTGGTGGCACATTGGCGGATATGCAATACCATACGAAAAGACAGGTACAAGCCTACTGTGCATCAGAGCGAATACAAAAAATTAAAGGTTTGTGACAATGTATATACTTTTGGCTGCAAAGAGGGAAAAACGGCAGAACCAGTTGTTAATATTCCACAGGTTAAGGTTGTAGAGAAGTTTGAGGAATTTTGGAAAGCATATCCGAGAAAAGAGCATAAGGCAATGGCAGAGCAAGAGTATGCAATGTTGATTATGCAGGGTATTTCCGAAGATATGTTGATTGCTTCAGCAAAAGCGTATGCAAAGGATAAAGCAGATGAAAATCCGAAGTATTTAAATTGTCCGGACACATGGCTGCATAAAAATATTTTTACGGATTATGAGGTTAAAGAAAAAGAAGCTGATACAGGACCGGATCAGATAGGACATGAAGATGATGAACCGGCAATGAATTACTGGGATGCAAAGGAGTAGCCGCATGGGAAAGCTATATGAGTTTACAGAAGAGGATGCTTACAATTTTGCAAGGCATGTACATATTCAGGTAAAACAAAGAGGCGAAGAATTACAGTTTATAACTTGTCCGTATTGTCATGGCGGTAGGGGTGGAAAAGATAAGGGAACTTTTTCTATAAATCTTAAAAGCGGCCAGTTTAAATGTTTAAGGGCAAGTTGTGCAATAAGCGGTAATATGATTACTCTTGCAAGAGATTTTGATTTTCATTTGTCAAGAGATGTGGATGAATATTATATGCATAAAATACAGTATCGCAGGTTGCAGACTCCGAAAGAACCGTTAGTTCCAAAAGAGTCATCAATCAAATTCTTGCAAGGCAGAGGAATATCGGAAGAAACAGCAAGGAAGTATGAACTTACAACACATAGCAGACAAGAAAATGTGCTTGTATTTCCGTTCTTTGATGAAGATGGCAAGCTGCAATATGTCAAATATCGTGACACGACATTTTTCAAAGGAAAAACCTATGTAGATAAAGACGGACAGCAGAAAGCATCTCCAAAAGAATGGATGGAAAAGGACTGCAAGCCAATTTTATTTGGTATGAAACAGTGCAATATGGAAAATAAACGTATCGTGATGTGTGAAGGACAGATGGATTCATTATCTGTTGCAGAAGCAGGTATCGAAAATGCGGTCAGTGTTCCAAATGGAGCATTAGGTTTTACATGGGTTCCTTATGTATGGAATTGGTGGTGTCAGTTTGAAGAATTGGTTGTATTCGGTGATTATGAACATGGTTATATAACATTGTTAGACGAACTTGTAAAACGATTTCCGGGCAAGATAAAGCATGTGAGATATGAGGATTATCAAGAGTGTAAGGATGCAAATGAAATACTTGTAAAACATGGTAAAGATGCGGTTCGTAACGCTGTCGAAAATGCCATTGAATTGCCGGTAAAACAGGTAAAAGAACTTGCAGATGTAAAACGCAGAGATTTGAAAGACATTCCAAAATTCAGAACAGGGTTCCGTCAGTTAGATGCCTTTTTAGGTGGATATTTGTATGGTGGTCAGCTTGTAATTCTTACCGGTAAAAGAGGACAGGGAAAGTCTACTGTAGCAAATGAGATATGTGTCGCAGCACTTCAGCAAGGTAAGAAGATATTTGCATACTCAGGGGAACTCCCTGATTGGCAATTTAAGTCATGGATTGATTTTCAAATTGCCGGTCCGAACTATATCGTTGAGCAGCCGAACAGAGATGGTGAGATAAGACGATTTATTACAAATAGCAATCAGGATCTTATAGACGATTGGTATCGTGGGAAGTTTTATATTTATGATAACAATGTAGTTGACGATGATGAACTGACGGATCTTATTACCACAATAGAAAATTCTATCATGCAGTATGGTATTGACCTAGTTATAGTAGATAATCTTATGACTGCATTAGATGTTGATATGGATAAGGATGAGTACAGATGTCAAAGTAAGTTTGTAAAGAAACTCAGCAGACTTGCAAAGAGGCTTGATGTTGTGGTTATCTTAGTAGCACATCCGAGAAAAAACAGCATGACAAAAGATGAAAATGATGCAGTTAGTGGTTCAGGAGATATAACAAATGCTGCGGACATTGTTATGACATTCAAGCGAGATGAGGATATGGAAAATCATAATTTTTTATCCATAAGTAAAAACAGATGGTTTGGAAATCTGACAAAGAAAGATGGTATTGAGTTGTGGTATAGTCAGAAGTCCCGCAGATTGAGAGATAATAGTAAGCCTGATTTTGAATATGAAGTCGGTTGGGAGCCAAAGGGTGTAAATGGATTTGTAAATATGACGGAGGATATGGAAAATCCGTTCACAATGCAGGAAATAGGCAGGTGAAACAGATGAATGATGAATTACAATTCTTTCAGGCATGGTGGAAGATACTTATAAAATATTGGAATCCACCGGCAAAGGAAAATGAAAGCAAACAGGCTGTTGAGTGCATGGCATTACATAAAAAATATGAGAGCAATAAAATATTTGAACCATTTGCACTAAAGATGGTTGTAGAGCTGATTGCTGAAATAGAGCGCAGGTCTAAGATTGGCGGAAGATAAATATTATATAAGAAAGAGAATAAGGTGATTGAATTGAGTAAAAACATAGAAATTCCTGTGTGGAAAAAAGTGACAATCACAAAAGAGGAAGCCGCGGCATATAGTAACATAGGGATAAATAAAATTGATGAACTA
>ONZX01000906.1_pt1 | contig 16649 bp, 14 predicted proteins | sample 1671831 | NCBI WGS metagenome assembly ONZX01 (sample SAMN06348197, study PRJEB24527) | human gut metagenome | reverse complement strand
TCTCCTCTATATCCTTTTTATTATTTCTTATAAATTATTATTTTATTATTTTCATCAACAACCTTATAGCCTTTTTTACTGTAATTTTTCATAAAGTCAGTGCTATTTGGGTCATTTGATGCTTTTTGCAACACATAGTAATCTGTATCAACTTTAGTACCTAAATCATATAGTTCCTTCGCCTTATATAAATGAGGTACAAGATATGTATCAGCAGAAACTGAACTGTCACTAGGAATATTATCCTCCAATATACTATCCATTTCTTGGTACACACTTTTATTTGTGTCATAGTAGGACTTATATGAGTTTATCTTGTTTGCTCCATTCTGTGCAGACAACACTAAAACTGCACATAGAGAAGTTATGACAATAAATGACTGCTTTTCAGGACGAAAATCCCTTACATTTAAAATAAATAACAAGAACATACAAGTCATTAATCCATAAGTGTACTGGAAACCTATATCGTGCTGATAAGCATAATCTGTCATAAGTCCAAAAGCTACAAAAGGTATAATAAGAATAAGTCTTTTAAAGTCTTTATTCATCAATGGTACAAACAGCAATGAACCCATTGTATATATTACATACTTAAAGTTATCATCAGCAAAAACATTTTTAACAAAAAATTCTGGAGCATACCAAATATTTCTTATTATTGGTAACATTCCCTTTTCTCCACCTAAATAATATAGACCGTAATGACCCTCCATAAGACCCATACCGTGTACGCTTATAAATGTCATAGCTAAACTGAAATAAACTAAAGTAATGCACAACATTATTAAAGAATTTTTCAAGTAGCCTTTTCTGAAAGCATAGAAAATACATATTGCTATCATATAAAGTGATGTGTCTTCCTTTATCATAAGACAGAGGAACAGGAACAGTACAGATAGCTTGAAATTCTTACTTTCAAGGAAATATACAAACCAAAGGACGAAAAATGGTATAAAAGCATTTTCGTGGAAATCATAAAGTAATGGCTGTACTATTGCTGGAGAATATATGTAAATAAAACATATTACAAGTGCTATTAATGATTTAATACCATATTTTTTGCAAAGTAGTAACAATGGTATTACTGCTCCAAACACCATTATTGACTGTATCACAATAAGTGTAATAGGTGTTCTAAAAATCATATAAATTGGCAAAAACAAGTAATATATTGGTGAAAAGTGAATATAGAAATGGGACAATAGCTGACCTCTTTCACAAGTTGTTAAAGGTAAGCCTGTTTTTGCCATATATTCATACATTTGAGCAAAAATACCAAAATCAAATGTAGATGCACCATATATCTTATAACGATAAACACCATCTAAAATCATTGAAACACAAGCAACTACTGTAACACCTGTAACAATAGGGGAAATGGCTTTATAATCCTTTATCCTATTGTTCAAACTTTCAAAGCCTAAATTATCATCTTTTAAAAGTAGATAGTTAAAGTAGCCTAATATCAATATAGCACCCATAGCAACATAAATACTATTGTAGGCTTTTACCATTAGAATACCAAATGCTACAGAGCTTATAAAAGTAACAATATAGATTATCTTTTTACTAAAGATTACACCTACTGCAAATATTAAGCTAAATAGGGCTACAAATAAAAACCAATACAAATCTTTATCTATATTGCCTACAAATTTAATGTCATTACCCAATTTAAGAGTTTTCATAAAATATGCTGAAACTATTAAAAAAGTTGATACAAGCATAGCAAAATACTCTTTTCCTTTAAGCAAAGAAATATTTTCAAAAATTCCATTTTCAAGAGAAATCAATATTACAAAACAAAGTTGTATCGCTCCCACAAAAATAGCTAAAACAATATTTTTAGATAAGTAGCTTATACCAAACACATAAAAGAGTAACAAGTACAACTGTGTTAAATAGCCTCTTTTGCCATTTAATCTAAAAATACTACAACCTAAACACAATAAAAGGGCAATAATAGGAATGATGTAGTTTGAGCTTACGCCTGCTCCTTCGTATTCAAAAGAATCGAATTCAAGTTTACCACTACCGTCATAGTAAACTCTCAACTCCAAGCTCTTGTCATTGACATCTGTTGGCACATTAAAATTAAATTCTTCTGAGCTTCTGTTTGGTAACAAAGTACCTGTAGAAATTACATTTGCACCAAAACCCGATGTTAATTCATACTTAACTGAAACAGTAGAATTATAATTTATAGTACCTTTATATTTACCAGCTTTAATATTAACATAAGGTCCATAAACAAATATACCTTTAAAACTACTATTCTCAATTATTTTCTCGCTATCCTTGGAAACAACATTGGAGTTGAAATCACTATAGCCAAATGAACCATTTCCACCTGTAATAGCTGACCCTGAGTTTTGTATAAATAAGCATATTCCAAACACTAAAACAACCAACATTATGGCTAATGACAGTATCTTATACTTAGAATACAGAAACTCTAATATTTCCTTTAGCATTATTTTGCCTTTTTCTATAAATTGCATTTTTATACCTCCTAATAATCAAATTTAAGTGGACTGCCTAAACAGACAGCCCACTCATAACAGAATTATTGTTTAATTCCATTAACATATATATCATACTTGTTATTTCCAAATTCATAATGGGTAAAATTACCTTCATAATTTACTCTTGTTCTATCATTACCAGTATTCCATAATCCCCAAATTATTGTTTCATTGCCATTAATGGAAATAGTCTTTTTTTGATTAACTGTACCATAATTGTATACTCTACAATTTATTATTCTTGCACCTTCAGTTTCTAAACTTATATAGCCTAAGTCAGTTTTTGTTGCTTTAAGGATAAAAAATAATCCTTCAAAAACACAAGACTCAACACCCTTCCTAGCTCTTATAACATACTGAGGTAAATCAACATCCACATCTACAACCATCATATCTTTTAATGTAACAAATCCAGCTGTAATATCAAAAATAATAGCTGATGTGGTATCATTTCCACTAGTTTTTAAACTTACCTGTTCAACAACAGTTTTATCTTTAATTCCTCTAATAGTTAAGCCTTCTTTATCAACATTTAATTTTTCATTAATATTAAACTTACCATCTAATAAAACTATTTCTTTACCTGTTCCTGCTGCTTGAATTGCTGCGTTAATCTGATTTGAATCATTTGTTCCGTCGCAAACATAATCTGCAATCTCTTTGTTTGTACTATTACTTGGAGCTACATAAATAACATTAGAATTATTACCTACACTTAATGTTTCGATTGCCATAAAAATTCCTCCTATCCTCTTCTTCTCTTGTAAATAAAAAATACTTACTTAAATTTTAACCCCTATTAGGTTTAATACTATATACATACTTTTAATCCTAAAAACATATACATAGCAAATTTAAACTATAAATAAAATAATCATTAATTGCTTTGTATTTAACAATTATTTTTATTTTACAATCTAATATTATCATACTATACATATTATTGCAATAGCACTATCTCTATATTGTTCGTAAATTTCCTTCACTCGTTAAATTCTATATGTGTCGACATTTTTCGACTTTTTTCGCAACACAAAAAGACCTCCGAAAAATCGGAGGTCTAAAAAATTTAATTATTCAAAGATTATTCTGAAATCTTAGCACCGTTAACTCTGATACTAGGACCCATAGTAGTTGTTAAAGCAACTGACTTTAAGTAAGTACCCTTAGCTGAAGCAGGCTTAGCCTTAATGATAGCACTCATAAGAGTCTGAACGTTTTCAAGAAGCTTTTCAGAACCGAAAGAAACCTTACCAACTGGAACGTGGATAATGTTTGTCTTATCAAGACGGTATTCAATCTTACCAGCCTTAATATCTTCGATAGCCTTAGTAACGTCCATAGTAACTGTACCAGCCTTAGGGTTTGGCATTAAGCCCTTAGGACCAAGTACACGACCGATACGACCAACAAGACCCATCATATCTGGAGTAGCAACAACTACATCAAAATCGAACCAGTTTTCGTTCTGAATCTTTGCTACTAAGTCTTCTGCACCTACGTAATCTGCACCAGCTGCCTGAGCTTCGTCAGCCTTAGCACCCTTAGCGAATACGAGAACACGGATAGTCTTACCAGTACCGTGAGGGAGAACAACAGCACCTCTAACCTGCTGGTCAGCGTGACGGCTGTCAACACCTAAACGGATATGAGCTTCAACAGTTTCATCAAACTTAGCTGTGCTTACCTGTGGGATTAATGCACAAGCAGCATCTAAATCATATAAATTAGCCTTATCAACAAGCTTACTCTTTTCGAGATATTTCTTTCCTCTTTTCAAAATAGTTCCTCCTTATGTGGTAATATCGGGAGAATTCCCTCCCACTATACTATGCGTAAATACGCCTCAAAAAATTAGTCTTCTACAACGATACCCATACTTCTTGCAGTACCTGCAATCATACTTATAGCGGCATCAATATTAGCAGCAGTTAAATCCTGCATCTTTAATTCAGCAATCTTTCTAACTTCATCCTTAGAAATCTTAGCAACCTTAGTCTTGTTAGGTACGCCTGAACCAGACTGAATGTTACAAGCCTTCTTTAAAAGAACTGCTGCAGGTGGAGTCTTTGTTACGAATGTAAAGCTCTTATCCTGGTAAACTGTAATAACTACAGGAATGATAAGACCTGCATCCTTAGAAGTTCTCTCGTTGAATTCCTTACAGAAACCCATAATGTTTACACCATGCTGACCAAGTGCTGGACCAACAGGTGGTGCTGGTGTTGCCTTACCAGCTGCGATTTGTAACTTAATGTAACCTTGTACTTTCTTTGCCATTTAAAAGGCACCTCCTATAATGTGGTAATTAGCGGGATTTTCCCTCCCACTTGAAAGCAATTCACTTTCAAATTCATCAGTTCATTGGCTGAACCTGTGTAAAGTCCAGCTCCATTGGTGTTTCACGACCAAACATAGAAATCATAACAGTAACAGTTTGCTTACCGTAGTTGATTTCCTTTACAAGACCTGTACTTTCAGCAAAAGGACCACTGATAACATAAACAGTATCGCCTTCTTCGAAGCCCAAGTCTTCTACATTGACGCTTTCAAGTCCCATCTGTAAAACCTCTGCATCTGTAAGAGCAACAGGCTTAGAGCCAGGACCTACGAAACTGGTAACGCCTCGTGTGTTTCTTACGACATACCATGTTTCGTCATTCATAATCATCTTTAACAACACATATCCAGGGAATTTCTTTCTCTGGACAATTTTCTTTTGACCATTTTCTTTAACTTCAACAACATCTTCTAAAGGTACTGAAACCTCTTTTACAAGGTCATTAAGACCTCTGTTGTCTACCATTTTTTCAATATCGGTCTTTACTTTGTTTTCATAGCCTGAATAGGTATGGATTACATACCATCTTAGGCCGTTGTTTATTTCCTGTTCAGACATACAATCAACCTCGTTTTTAGACTATGCAAATAAGTTTACCAATGCACTGTAGGCCTGTTCAAATCCTAAATCAATGAGGAGAATGATAATACCTACAATAAGTGATACTACGATAACAGTAGCAGTTTCCTTGGCTAATTCCTCTTTGCTAGGCCAAACAATTCTTTTAAACTCAGCAACGTGAGCCTCAATCCAATTCTTAAAGTTGAACTTTTCTTTCTGAGCAGACTGTGGAGCTTTCTTAGCGTTTTCTTCCATCTTGCCTTCCCCTTTCATTGAGGTCCCCGTTATTACTTGGTTTCTCTGTGTAAAGTATGCTTACCGCAGAACTTGCAGTACTTGCTAGTTTCCATTCTGTCTGGATGAGCTTTCTTGTCCTTCATAGTATCATAATTTCTCTGCTTACATTCAGTACAAGCTAAAGTAATTCTTGTTCTCAAGATATTCACCTCTCTCTTTGAATAATTAAATAATTAAATTTTCTTTTTCAGTTTTTACACACAAAAAAAAGACGAATCGCGTCTTTATCATAATAACATAAGCCACCCCCTTTGTCAACTAAAAATCGGGGTTATAAAATTTTCGGCATATTAGACAATAACAGGAATTAAAAGGGGTTAAGCTATAGTATTTTTTCAGAAAAACCATGGCATTATACACAAACATTTACTATAATATTGAAGTATAAGAAAAGGGCTGTCAAAAGACAACCCTTTTAGAAACAATGTTAAATTATTAAGCGTTTGAACGACCTAAGTATTCACCAGTTCTAGTATCAATCTTGATGATTTCACCCTGATTGATGAAAAGAGGTACATTAATCTGAGCACCTGTTTCAACAGTAGCTGGCTTAGTAGCACCTGTTGCAGTATCGCCCTTGAAACCTGGTTCAGTTTCAGTTACTTCAAGTTCAACGAATAAAGGTGGTTCAATACCGAAAATGTTACCGTTGTGGCTAAGAACCTTAACATTTTCATTTTCCTTAACGAACTTTAATGCATCGCCAACTTCAGATGCTGGAATAGCAATCTGGTCATAAGTTTCAGCATCCATAAAGTTGTATAAATCGCCATCGTTGTAAAGGTAAGTCATATCCTTACGCTCAATCATAGCCTTAGGCATCTTTTCAGTTGGTCTGAAAGTCTTTTCAACTACAGCACCAGTAACGAGGTTCTTGAGCTTAGTACGAACGAAAGCTGCACCCTTACCTGGCTTTACATGCTGGAATTCGATAACCTGATAAATGTTACCTTCGTATTCCATAGTTACACCGTTTCTAAATTCACCGGCAGAAATCATAAATTGTCCTCCTTAAAAATAACGAATAAAGTTCAGAAGTTAAACTTCCGATGTTGTTTATTGCGTCATATAATGCCTCAAAAATACAAGGGCATATTCACAATAAGTCATATATTCTTATGATAACTTATTTTCATTAAAATTTCAAGATATTTTTTACATTTTTTACTGTCTGACTAATTTTTCTCCTATTTTGTAAACATCGCCTGCACCCATAGTAATAAGCATATCTCCCTTGCGACAGTTATCTACAGCATACTTTTCAGCATCGTTAAATGTAGGGCAGTATGTTACAACGCCACCTAAAGCCTCAATTTTATCTCTTAAATCCTTACTGCTTACAAGACCTGTATCCTTTTCTCTTGAAGCATAAATATCTAAAAGAATAACATGGTCTGCCTCACTTAAAACCTTTGCAAAATCGTCTAAATGATTATAAGTTCTTGTATAAGTATGAGGCTGGAACATTATCCAAAGTTTATTAAGCTTTGTACCTCTGGCACTATTTATTGTAGCCTGAATTTCTGTAGGATGATGTGCATAGTCATCAATTACATTTACGCCATTAAACTGACCCTTAAACTGAAATCTTCTATCTGTACCAGTAAAGTTCTTTATACCCTTTACAATAGCATCTGTATCAACACCATAGCAAGTAGCAAGTGCAAAAGCTGAAAGTGAATTATAAACATTGTGCATACCAGGAATTGAAAGTTCAACCTTAGCAACCTTTTCGCCCTTATGATTTACTGTATATGTTGCATGACCTAAATCATTAAATGTAACATCTGTAGGATACCAATCTGCTGTGTTATCCTTGCCATAAGTAATAACCTTTGCCTTAACACCCTCTAATACTTCTGAAAGTCTAGGAATTTCATTATTAATAACAATGAAACCACCCTCTGGAAGTCTATTAGCGAACTTGTTAAAGCTCTTATAAATATTATCTAATGTCTTAAAATAGTCTAAATGGTCTGCATCAATATTAAGAATTATTGCACCATGAGGATTGAACTTTAAAAAGCTATCGCAGTATTCACAAGTTTCAAGAATAAAGTAATCCTCGCCACCTACTTTATAGTTACCCTTTATACTTGGTAATATACCACCAATAGAAACTGTTGGATTAGCCTTTGCTTCAAGGAAAATTTCAGTAACAAGGCTTGATGTAGTAGTTTTGCCATGAGTACCAGCTACAGAAAGAGGGAACTTGTACTCAAGCATCATCATACCTACAAGAGCTGCTCTATCTACTGTTTCGATACCACTTGCTCTGGCAGCCATTAATTCTGGGTTGTCCTCTCTTACAGCAGCAGTATAGACAATAAGGTCTGTATCAGGTGTAATATTCTCGGCTTTCTGACCGATTGATACCTGAATACCTATGTTTTCAAGAGCTTTTGTCACATTAGATGCAACACCATCTGAACCTGTAATTGTCTTACCCTTACTCTTGAGAATTTCTGCAAGAGAAGACATACTTATTCCACCTATACCTATAAAATGAATTTTATTGTATTTTTCCATTGACATTTAAAATCTACTCCTTTTATTCTTCGTCAGTAGCTGAGCCTTCGTTCCAATACTTGCCTGCCATTTCAATAAATGACTCCTGTTCTAAAGATGGCATATTGACCGCCTCAAAGCAATAACCTACGCCATTATCATACCAGTAGAGGGCTTGTACTGTACCTATTTCGCAATCCTCTGTTTCATTACCTTTATCCATAATAATTTTACCTTCATTAAGTGCTTTTTGCACCTGTGCTGTCGGTTTATAATTATCACTTACATAGTAATATGTGCCATTAAAATATTTAGCTGGCATACCATTAAGTCCTGAATCTGTAATATCTGATTTTGGAATTATATTTTTTTCAAAATTATCCTGAGTTGTAGAGTAAGTAATTACCTTAAACTTGTCGCCATAAGATGCCTCTCTTGTATAGTAGTTATATGTAATTGCCTTTTTCTGCAAGTCTATTTTGTAATCATGAAGCTGATGTTCTTTATCAATATGGTCTGAAACAACAGAATTATCAAGTCCTAAACCTGTAAGTTCACTATTTAAAGGCAATTCTACAGCACCAAAAGTTTGGTCAGTTCCCTTCATTGTTTGTCTTTTAGAACCTATAATGCCCGATATTGCTACATATATCAAAAAAGCTACTATTAAAAATACAATAAAGCCTATTAGGGCTTTACTACTTTTACTCAATTTTCCCATAAATTATCTCCTTACATTTGTATTTTGGTGGCATAATAACAAAGAAAAAACTTAGTTTCTTCATTATATATATTTTTCATATGTATTTTTATAAAACAGCATACCACTCTTTTTAGTATACCATATTTTTGAAAACAATACAACGAAAACAAAAGGGGAATTTTGAATGATAAAATACAAAAAAAATTCATAATTTGTGCTGAAGATTGAAAAATTAATTTTTTCTGACAATAGGTTATTTTTAATGATATAAAAATAACAGTTTTTCCATTTTTAGATAGAATATAAATAGTAATAATTAATAAAAAGTGAATTTTGGGGGTTAGGATATTGCATTTTTAAATAATTAGTGGTATCATATAACCATTATAGCTTCTTAACTATATAGTATTGTATATAAAACACGATAGTGATTTTTTATTAAGGAGGACATTTTCAAATGAGTAAAGATTACAAAGAGATTATTAAAAAAATGGTTCTTCCACCTTATGTAAAGGAGATTATCGAAGGTGGTGCGGAAATTATTATTCCTGACACAAAAGAACATCTTTTTGATTTAGCTCTCGGTGGCAAGGATAATATGACTTATGATGTTAACTTTGATGTTAACGGTAAAACTATTAGAGAAGCCTACATTACTAAGTGTAAGAACGGTCTTTCAGTAAACTTCGACGATACTTCAATGCGTAGAAGAGACCCTAATTCAATGGTTATCGCTGATGACCTTCCAACAGACAAGCCAACACATATGGAGAGATTTGGCAAGCCTTTTGAGCCTATTAGACAGGAAACTTTCAAGTGGCTCAAGGAAAGAGACGGTCTTGTACTTGTTCCTTTCTATTCTGGTAACGAAGATATGAAGCTTGGTTATGCTTCTCTTGCAATCGTTCCAAAGAACGCAGCTTTCTTTGCAGCTATGATTGCTGAATTACAGGGCTTTATTCCTTGCGACAAAGTTCCTAACTTCTTCAAGCCAAAGGCTATCATCTATGTTGCTCCACCTTTCAGACATTTATACTATGAAGGTAAGCAGGTAGTTGTTCATAACAGACTTTACGATATGCAGGAAGTATTTAGCTACAACCTTTACCCAGGTCCATCAGCTAAAAAGGGTGTTTACAGTATCCTTCTTCACATCGGTGAACAGGAAGGTTGGGTAACTCTCCATGCTTCAACTGTTAAGATTGTAACTCCATACGAACTTGAACTTACAATCATGCACGAAGGTGCTTCTGGTGGTGGTAAGTCAGAAATGACTGAACCTTTCCACAGACAGGAAGACGGTAGATTATTACTTGCAACTGATATTGTATCAGGCGAAGAAATCAAGGTAAACATTGCTGATACTTCAACACTTCACCCTGTAACTGATGATATGGCTCTTGCTCATCCATCACTTCAGAACAAGTCAGGCAAGCTCGTTGTTGCTGATGCTGAATACGGTTGGTTCTTACGAGTTGACCACATTGTTCACTATGGTACAGACCCTGAAGTTGAAGAAGCTACTATCCATCCAAAGGAACCAATGATTTTCCTTAATGAAGATGCTGTTCCTGGTTCAACTTGTCTTATTTGGGACCATATTGAAGATGCTCCTGGCAAGCCTTGTCCTAACCCTAGAGTTATTATGCCTCGTAAGGTTAAGAAGAACATTGTCAACGGCGTTGGAGAAATTGATATCCGAAGCTTCGGTATCCGTACTCCTCCTACAACTAGCGACAAGCCTAACTATGGTATCATTGGTATGTTCCACATTCTTCCACCAGCACTTGCTTGGATTTGGAGATTAGTTGCACCAAGAGGTTACGCTAACCCATCTATTATTGATAACAGTAGCTCTGCTATGGCTATGAAGAGTGAAGGTGTAGGTTCTTACTGGCCTTTCGCTACTGGTAAAAAGGTTGACCAGGCTAACCTTCTTCTTGAACAGATTTTAAATACACCAGAAACTAGATATATCCTTATTCCTAACCAGTACATTGGTTGCTACAAGGTTGGTTTCGCTGGTGAATGGGCTACTAGAGAATACCTTTCTCGTAGAGGTGGCTTAAAGTACAAGAAGGAATCACTTGTACCTTCTCGTTGTTCTATTCTTGGTTACTCTCCAAAGTCTATTAAGATGGACGGCGAAGTAATCCCTACTGGTCTTTTACAGGTAGATAAGCAGCCTAGAGTTGGTCAGGCAGCTTATGACGAAGGTGCTAAGATGCTTACTGATTTCTTCAAGGAACAGTTAAAGCAGTTCGATACTCCTGATTTATTACCATTAGGTCACGATATTATTCAGGCTGTATTAAACGACGAAGATGTAGAAAAGTTCTACGACTTAATTCCAGTATTATAATTTTTAAAAGTATTATAGTATATATACAAAAGGGAGTTGGCTATGTCCAACTCCCTTTTAATTTCTTTATATTCGTTTTACGGCTATTCTTTTGAATAGCCATTTTTTATCCCCATAATGGGGATTTTTTTATTTTCATAAAAATTTTTTCCCAAAATTCTACAAACTTTATAAACAGACAATAACTGTCTATTTATTTTACTAAAATTGTAATTGTAAAAACCACAAAAAAGCAATATTTATTTAGGGTTTGTGTAAATAGCAGGCTCATTTACGGGAAAAATGTCGTTTGTTTTACACCAAACACTATGCTAAACTAATCTGAAAGTGAGGTGGTATCTATTTGTGAGTATAATACACAACTTTTTCAAAAGATATATAAAGAATTAAATGACCAAATAGGTCTTGAGGCTACCCTCACAGTATATCGAATGTTTAGAGGCAGTCAAGTTAATTTTCCTCAAAGGCTATTGGATACCAAAAGTGTCAGACAACTTATTATACGCCGATATAACGGCAGTAACACCAAGGCTTTAGCCAAAGAATATGGATATTCTGAAAAGACTATTCAAAGAATATTGAGAGATTACAAGAAAGAAAACAAAATAAAGGAGTGATAGTATGGGATTTTTAGATAGCATCGGAAATGGTATAGGGAAAATAAAAGAAGATATGGCAAACAAAGCTGCTATGAATGCTCAAAGAAAAGCAGAAGCAGCAGCCTTAGACGCACAGTACAGAGCTTATGCAAACTCTAAGGCTCAGGAAATTGCAAACAACATTCTTCAATATGGCGATGACAGCAAGGGCGGTTTTTACGGTGGCATAGGTGTAGACAAAATTATGTCCTTTACAAAAGAATTTTATGACAAGATTTTGTTACCTGCCAGTAGTGTTCAAAAATCATATATTTCAATGTATCCTTACCTTGACAATAAGAAGTTGAAGTATTTTATAAGCCTATTTCCAAATTGTCAGGCAGAACAGAATTTATTTCACTTAATAGATAACAGAAAACAGGAATTTTTAGTTACTGACCAAAATTTCTACTTTAAAATTTGTCTTGACGAAAATCCTAACTACTTCGCTACAGGCTATGTGCCTTGTGCAAACATAAATATGTTTTATCTTGAAAAGTGCAACAACTTCTACATTTTCAAATGTGACCAAGTGGATTTAGCCAGAATTGATGTTGTAGACAACAGGGAAGAAGATTTTATAACATTAAACAACTACTTCCAATGTATTGAAAAGCAGGATTTTGAAATTACTGACCAAGAAGTTAATGACTTAATCAGAGAAAAAATTGGGGAAAATATCTACAGCCAAATCAAAAAATATATGGTATATGATGACGAGCTTATGTTGTATTTTGCATGGGGTTTAGACTCCCTTACTGCCAAGGATTACATAGTTTGTACTACAAAACAGGTCATCATAATGGACAGAGAATTATTTGGTGCTACAGCTAATGTAAAACAGCTTTACTACGAAGACATAACAGCTATGAACACAGACCAAAATTCTAAATCAAGTGACTTAACTGGTATGCTTTTAGATACTGCCATTACTTCTCTTACTAACACTTGTGACCTTGTTATTCACTTTGCCGGTGGTATGCACAAAATAAATACACTTATTAAGCCAGAGGCTGAAAGAGTAGTTGCTATCTATCATCAATGCAGAAAAGAACAAAAACAGGCTGCAAGCCAACCTACTATTATACAGCAACAGCCTGATGTATTAGACCAAATACAGAAATTGGCTACATTAAAGGAAAATGGTATTCTCAGCGAAGAAGAGTTTAATCAAAAGAAAACTGAATTGTTGAGTAAACTATAAAAATTCAAAATAAAGGAGAGATACTTATGGGAACTTTTTGTAGAAATTGTGGTAGAGCCTTAGCTGACGGCGAGGTTTGCCATTGTACAGACCCTGTTCAGACTGAAAATACAGCTACTGAACAAACAACTAACAATATTCCAACACAACCTAACACACAGCAGGCACAGGGCAATACACAAATGCCTAATATGGGTGGTCAATTTAATCAGCAGATGCAGAATGGTCAGTTTAACCAGCAAATGCCTAATATGAACCAGTTCAATCCTCAGATGCAGAATGGTCAGTTTAATCATAATATGCAGAACCAGTTTAACCCTAATATGCAAGGATTTAACCCTCAAATGCAAAATATGAACGGTCAATTTGGTCAGCAACAGTTTAACCAGCAAATGCCTAATATGAACAACCAATTCAACCCTCAGATGCAGAATGGTCAGTTCAATCCTCAGATGCAAAATCAGTTTAACCCTAATATGCAAAACCGCCAGTTTAATCCACATATGCCTAATATGAACGGAATGGGCAACACTTTTAACACTGGCTTTAACTCTGTTAAGGAAAGTGGCAATTTAAAGGGTATGATAAGTGCAGGTTTAGTTATACTGGGGCTTATAATCCTAATAATTAAATCTGCTTCATTTGGTAATACTTTATATACTATAGCATTTATTATTTCAGCTATACATATTTATAAAAGCCATAAAATGTACGGAGGTCAGATTAGTATTGTTCAGTATTTTAAATCTATGCTTACTGACAAAAGTAACACTCCTTTCTTACAAAATAAAGTATTTGCCTTTATTATAGCTATTTTACCTATTATGATTATCTTAGGTTTATTATTTGCCTCAATGCAGGCAGACCAAGCTGTAAATGACAGTATTAATTACTGGACTGATTATCTTGACAGTCTTTACTAATACAGTTAGTTAGGTGGTAATATAAATGGACGAAAATAAGATTTTTTGCACTAACTGTGGTTGTCCTATAGAGGACCAAAGTACAGGAGTTTGCCCTAATTGTGGCACTCCTATACTTCCTCCTCAAGACAACAACGGAAATTTTGACAATACATACAATGGCTATGATAACCAAAATATGTATTACGATATGCCAACAAACAACCCACAACCTAAGAAATCAAATGCCTTAGCTATTATTATTGCTATTGTAGTTATATTATATGGTGGTTGTTTTGGGGCTATGTACACAGGTGTTATTGACGGTGCTAAATTTGGTATTGTAAACCAACAAAAAGCCCTTGAAAAGATAGACAAGTATATTAAAAACTCTGAATATGAAAAGGCTTGCAACTATGCCTTAGTAGTACAAAGAGCAAAGCCTAAAAACAGAGAATTATTGGAAAAACTTGTTGTCACTATAAACCCTGTAAACTCATTTAAAGCCTACAAAATGGTAGAAAATTACGCCAACAAAGTAGGGGAGAAAAACCTTGACGATACTGTAAAGAAATGGATTGAAATAGGCAAAACACCTGTGGAAATTCCTTACATAGAGCCAAACGGTGGCACTTATGTATATCCTCCTAATGTTCAAATGGAATTTGACGCTACTATATTAGGTAGAGGTATCTTCTATACTACTGACGGTAGTGAACCAACAGAGGAATCCAATCTTTACTACAATGGTGTTAAGATTGAAAACGACTGTCAGCTTAAATACTTTGTTATAAACGGAGTAGGGGAAAAATCTGAAGTAAAAACCATTGATTATGAAATTGATGGGGAATTACAGAAAAAGGTTGAAGATACATTATCCCAAGCTGAAAACACTTTAAAAGATGCTGTTGTCGGTAATGAAGTAGGACAATGTTTACAGGTCAGCAAAGATACTTTAGAGCAGAAAATAGAATGGGCTAAAGAAAAGAAGTCTAAATCTTGTGCTGTATATGACGGAAATTTAATTTGTACAGAATTGCAAGGGGCTATTGACGGACTTAATGAAAGTAAGTTATCTGATGCAGACAGAACATCTCTAAAATCAGCTATTGATAAAGCTAATTCTGCTACTAAAAACGGTGATGGATATGATGTTAGTTCTGAATTAAATACATTAAACACAGCTATTAATAAGGCTAATGGCATTTTAGAAAAAAGAAATGCTACTCAAGACGAAATAAATAATGAAGTTAGAAGTCTTGAAAATTCTGTTAATAAGTTTAATTCAGCTATAGAAACTATAAAACTTGATGCTAAATATCAGAAATTTGTAGGTTCTTATGTTTATAGTACAGGCAACGGTGGTGGTGATAAGGAAAACAAGTACATTTACTTAACCATTGATAAAGTTTATAAGGGCAAAATTTATGGCAATTTCACTTTTAACCGTCTTACATACACAAGTGGTTATTATAGTAACGACACTGGTTATTCTGTTTTAGGCGATGATGCTACATGGGAAGAAAGATGGTCTAATGAAAACTATTTCAATAATATTGCTATAAATAATGGAAAATTCACATTTGATATTTCCGGAACTTGTAGCTACAGTAGTGGTTATCAAGAAACATACACAAGTAATGTTACTGTTGATTTAACCGGTTCTAATCCTACCGTTACATTATCTAATATTGGTAATGGCGAATCCTATAGTATACAGTTAGACCGAGATTATTAATAAAAATTTTATAATGTATGCCTCCAAGTGCATTTTTACTCCTACCAACTTTCAACTTTGGTAGGAGTTTTTCTTTTAATAATTTTTAAAATATTTTCTAATTATTTCCTAATCCTATATTATTTTTAAATTAATGTTGCTGGGTTATTATATCCTTGTAAACAAAACAAAGCAATAATTTAAGGAGGTAATCCATTATGAAGAAAAATTTATTAATTGCACTTTCAGTTCTTACTTTAGTTTGTGGTGTATGCTCAGTAGGTGCAGCAACACCAAGTGACACAACAGCCTCTGGTTCTGCTGTTACAGTAGAAAACAAACACAAAGACGGCGAAAGACAAAAAGGTGATATGGCAAAGGTTACATCTGTAACATCTGATACTATTACAGTAACTAAGGCAGAAAAGCCTGAAAGACCTGACAATGCTACAGATGATACTAACAGACCTGAACCTCCAGCTAAGGCTGACGGAGACACTACTACTCCTCCTGAAAAGCCTAGTGGCGAAAAGGGCGAAAAGCCTGAAATGAAGTTCTCATCAGAAACTACAACTATTGACCTTTCTTCTGTAAAGATTTATAAGATGGGCGAAAATCATCAGAAAACAGAATGTACTTATTCTGACATAAGTGCTGATGATGTAGTAACTATCGTTTACGCAGAAGACGGAACAACTGTAAGTGAAATAGTTATAAATAAAGCACCAAAAACTGAAAAGACTTCAACAACTGAAGCATAAAACATTTTCGCAAAAGTATTAAAAGCATTAAGTAAAACCCAATAAAACTCCCTTTATATAGCCCCTGTATGATGATATGTACCCAGAAATCTGGACACATTGATTTATTAGTTATGTTGAACACATG
>ONZX01000896.1_pt1 | contig 16775 bp, 14 predicted proteins | sample 1671831 | NCBI WGS metagenome assembly ONZX01 (sample SAMN06348197, study PRJEB24527) | human gut metagenome | reverse complement strand
CATTTTATTTACCGCCAAAGCCGCTTAGGCTTGGCGAATTTTTAACGAACTATTGATATAATGAATGAATCACAATTTGTTGAGCACTTTCTCCATTATTTTGTTGGTTATATTTTAAGTTATTAAGCAATAAATCTATTAGAATTATAATTGACTATTGATGGATACTTTATGTTGGTGAAGGTAATTATATTGTGCTCAGTTATGAATGCTGTAATGGTTAGATAGAACATGAATAGCAGAAGGCCTTTCTTCAGGGTGAAGTTGTAATTATGCAATTTACAACCAAACGCAAATCTGACAATCTTTTCTATAGATAGTCAAATTTTATTCATTAATTAGATGTAAAACGCAATGAATTGAGCATTATTCAGAGATTTCTTTCTGTTATATTGGGAAAAAATATACTTTTGTAATTGGTTTAAATATTCTGACGATGGCAAACAAAGATATTAATAGAATTAAGGTCGTACTAGTCGAACAGAAAAAAACAGCCAAATGGTTGGCTGAGGAACTCGGAAAGGATCCCGCTACAGTAAGTAAATGGTGTACAAATCTATCGCAGCCGAGTTTGGAGACTCTTGTTGAAGCATCAAAAGTTTTGGGTGTAGATGTGAGAGACTTACTTATTTCAACAAAAGATGAACCCCGTTATATCAGAATTGATTAAGACAAACTGATAATTAGTAGACAATTACTGTTTGGGGGTGTTAATAAAAACTTGATGTTTAGAAATTATGGATATTAGAGAATTTGCTCAAGAATTTCAAGAAAATATTAAGATGGCTATAGAAATGGGTAAAACAGACCCGGATCTGGAACTAGCCAGTGCTATCTTGGAATATATAGAAGATAATGGAGAAGTCAATGCTCCAGAGTTATGTGCATTTCAAAAGACACGTACGCGTATTACTGCGTATGACTATAACGATGAAGCTGAATCTCTCGACTTATTTTACTTAATTAAAGCTGATACATTGCTAGGTAAGATTAACAAAAGTAAGATTGAACAGGGATTTAATTATCTCATGTCATTCTATCGTGAATCAATGAATAATACACTGCTGAAGTCTATAGATGTTAGCAGCAATGATGAGATTGTAGAAGTAGCAAAACTGGTACAGAGTACAAAAGGGCAGATTAACCAATTGCGTTTATATGTCATTACTGACGGACTTACAGAATCGGATGCTGCTGGTGCTGCTGTTGAATCCGATGATGGAGAATATATTATCGAATTTAATGTTTGGGATATGCAGCGTGTGTATCAGCAACATAATATAAGAGCTGGCAAAGAAAAAGTAGAAATAGATTTTCCTACAGAATACAACACGGAGCTCCAATGTCTCAAGATGAGCGAAGAAAATCCTTTTGTTGATGCTTATATGGCGATTATTCCTGGTGGTACCCTTGCAAAAATATATAAAAAATATCAACAGGTTTTGTTGGAAAAAAATGTACGTACATTCCTGCAGTTTAAAGGTAAAGTAAATAAAGGCATCAGAAAAACTTTACGTGAAGAGCCGGATATGTTCTTCTCATATAATAATGGTATATCTACAACAGCCAGTGAAATAGAAGTTAAAGACGTAGATGGTACATTATATATCACCCGTTTGTATGACTGGCAGATAGTTAATGGAGGTCAGACAACAGCCTCAATTGCTGCATGTTTACATGACAAAGAGGTAGAATTGAGCAAAGTATTTGTACCTATGAAAGTCAGTGTAATTCGTGACGTTGAGAATAGCGATGAAATAGTGAAAGCCATTTCTACATCTGCCAACAGTCAGACTGCAATCAAAAATTCTGATTTTTCCGCAAATGAACCTTATCTGATTGATTTGGAGAAATACAGCCGCACAGAATGGGTACCTAATGGAAATTCGAAGCCAGTATGCAAATGGTATTTTGAACGTACACGTGGACAATATATTGATCAGTTGGCTCAACTCAGTGGTTTCAACGAAAAGTCTTTTAAACGGGAATATCCTAAAAATCAAAAGATTACTAAGACGGATATAGCAAAATATGAGGCTTCATGGAATATGCAACCTTATAATGTATGTCGTGGTGCGGAGAAAAATTATACTACGTTTGTGACTGATATAAAGAGAGATAAGCCATTGGTGACCAGTACTTATTTCAAACATATTGTTGCCAAATGTATTCTGTTCAATACGATTGATTCCATTGTTAAATCTAAGAAACTAGGTGGCTATAAAGCAAATATGAATACTTACCTGATGGCTGCAATTTCTTTTCTGTCGGATAAGAAACTTAATTTGGATTACATTTGGGAAAACCAAATGATTCAGCAAGAGGTGATCGATCGCATCGAAGAATTAATACCTTTAGTATGGATGCATCTTACTGGTAGTACAAGTGGAGGTAATCAATCATCCAATGTTGGTGAATGGAGTAAAAAAACTGAATGCTGGAACAGACTTAAATTAAAATTAGGAGATTTTGAGAAGTTTGGTCAGGATTTAATGCAGAAAGAGACAAACGAAGATGGCTCATGCTTAAATGAAGCTCAACAGAGTCGAATTAAAGAAGCAGAGGCTATAGAAGCAAATTATTGGTTCGCATTAGCAAATTGGGCAAAAGCACGAGACTTACTTACTCCATTAGACAGGAAGGCTGCATTCAATTTTGGGACAATGCGTTCACGTAACCGTGCATTCAATTCATTGAAACAGGCTCAGTATGCCTTAAAGATAGTTGAAAAAGCTATAGAGCTTGGCTTTAAAGGATAAGGGAGTTTATATGGCAACAACAATATATACATATCTACATAACGACGATCTCAATGGTTCTAGAATAGTGAGCATGGATGATTGTATGTGTAAATTGTACAACATCAAGCGCGAAGACAATAATTTTCTGAAAGATTTCAATGATGATTTGCAGAATCCGGCCCTCTATATTTTGGTAAATAAGGATAAGAGGAAAGCTTATATTGGAGAAACTGACGACTTTACCAAAAGAATTGTGCAGCATCTTTCTAAGAAAGATTTTTGGGATGAAGTAATGGTGTTCTTGGCTAGCGATGGTGCAACATTAAGTAAGACGGAAGTTCAATATCTTGAATTTCTTGCATACAACAAAGCATCAGAGATGAAGTCATACGACCTATCAGAGAATACGCAAACGCCAAAGAATCCTCATATGAGTGTAATACAAAAGGCAAAAACGGATAAGTTTTTTAATTATGTTCAGTTTTTGGCTAAATTTGTAGGTAGCGATATTTTTGAAAAGCGTCCGAATGTAATTCTCAGAACAACATTTGAAGCTGTCCAACCTAAAGTTACTCCTGTGGATATTGATTACACGAACGAGGATTTAAAGGGACGTATATATCTTTCCTTGAATGGAGAAGGTAAATATACAAAGCGCGAAATAGTTCTTGCCATTGTGAAACAGTTCTTGAAGTTATCTCCTGAAACGACGCTAAGTGAATTAAAAGCCACTTTTCGGCGGGATTATTTAGGAAGATTTGCACAATATGAGTTTATTCAGGAAGATATTGAAAGTGCAAAGAATTGGAGGGAGCTAGGTGAAGATCATAATCACTACTTTATAAATGATATACTTACAAGTGGTGACGGTGTGAATTTTGTGATTTGTGTAGAATGGGACAGAACAAATATTATCAAAGTTCTTGGAATAGCTAAGGCTTTGGGATGGACATTTGAAATAATAAAGGAATAGTATATAATGATTGACAATACTGATATTCAAAATACACCTGATAATATTGATACTAAAGGGAAATTGTGGATTGAAAGGGAGTTCTCACATCCAGAACGAACCATACGGCTTGCAACTTCGTTTAGTGGTATTGGTGCAATAGAATATGCAATACGAAGATTAGGATTAAAATCAAAAATTGTATTTGCTGGAGATATTGATGCAAATTGCAAGAAATCATATTTTGCCAATTACGATATTAAAGAGGAACGATGGCATACTGATATACACGAGTTTGATGCTACACCTTATAAGGGTAAAGTTGACTTATTTGTAGGAGGTGCTCCTTGTCAGGCATTTTCAATAGTTGGAGAACAACTTGGCTTTGAAGATACTCGTGGAACGTTGTTTCGGGAATTTGCTCGTGTCGTGAAAGAGTGTCAACCTAAAGTATTTATCTTTGAGAATGTACAAGGACTTTTCAAACACGATAAGGGACGAACATGGGAAGTCATATATAATACTTTCCGTGATTATTGTGGGTATGATGTCCATTATCAACTCTTAAATGCAAGAGATTATGGTATTCCTCAAACTAGAGAACGGTTGTTTTGTATAGGTTTTAAGAAACCTACAAAGTTTAAATATCCAGCACCAATACCTCTTAAATATAAAATGTATGACTTCTTGGAAGATTATGTTGGGAGTGAGTATTATGATGCAAAATCGAGGTTGAAAGTCCTTTCTCAAGAAAAAAAACATCGTGATGGTCTTATTAATGGTACTTCAGAGGAACAATTCAATGATTTCATATTTCAAATAAATGAGGTGGATGACAAATATTATTTATCTGAGAAGGTAGCAAAATATGTTTTATGTACAGGAACAAAAAACTTCAAAACACCTGTAAAAACAGACCTGGACATAGCCCGTCCGCTCCTTCATTCTATGCATAAAATGCATAGGGCAGGTGTTGATAACTATGTTACATATAATAAAGCAAAAGGTATTGACGGATTGCGTAAACTTACTCCTAGGGAGTGTTTGCGTCTTATGGGTTTTAAAGATGATTTTAAGTTGGTTGTCAGTAACACATCTGCATATATGGAAGCAGGTAACAGTATTGTAGTAGATGTACTCATTGCTTTGCTCAAGCAGATGGATATTACAAAATATGGTACAGATCATGAAGAATAGATTTGAAGACATACAAAATACGAAAAGTAATCTTGATGTAGAAAGAGACTGGAGGCAAATGGAATTTTCCTATCCCGAACGGACGGTTCGACTTGCAACTTCTTTCAGTGGTATTGGTGCCATTGAACATTCTTTTCATAGATTGGGATTAAAATGTCAGATTCAGTTCGCTGGAGATATTGATGCAAACTGTAAAAAAGCATATTTTGCAAACTATCCTATAACAGAACAACAATGGCACACTGACGTTCATGACTTTGATGCAAAACCTTATAAAGGTAAAGTAGATTTATTTGTAGGTGGAGCTCCTTGTCAGGCGTTCTCTTTGAGAGGAAAGCATGGAGGTTTTGAAGATACTCGTGGAACTCTGTTCAGAGAATTTGCACGTATTGTAATAGAATGTCAGCCAAAAGTATTTATTTTTGAAAATGTTAAAGGAATGCTGAGCCATGATAAAGGCAAAACCTGGAATGTGATTAAAGAAACATTTGAAAACGATTGTGGCTATCAGGTGTATTTCCAGGTTCTCAATGCAAAGGATTATGGTATCCCCCAAAGTCGAGACAGAATATATTGTATAGGTTTTAAACAAGAAACGGAGTTTAAATACCCAGCTCCTATTGCATTGGAAAAAAGTATGTACGATTTTTTGGATGTAGAATTCGATAAGAAGTATCTTTTGAAGAGTAAAGGGGCACAATTTGTGACTAGAAGTATTAATTATCAGAAAAGTTATACCCAGGTAAATGGAGATGTGGCTCTTTGTCAGAAAAGGAATCAGCAATTTAATTGGCATGGGGATTTTGTTTTTCACCCAAAATTAAACGAAGATAAAGAAACTCCTAAAACAGACGAATGCCTGTTTTGTGTCTCTGATTACGAGGAAGATTATTATTCTATCAATCAACCAGAAAAGTATGCTCTTGATTGTTCAGACACTAATATTGCTCGTATGATGAAAGCCTCGTCAGATGAAATAGATTCAAATATGGGACGTTTCAGAAAACTGACTCCGAGAGAATGTTTACGCTTGATGGGATTTGACAATTCGTTCAAGATTGTAGTTTCAGACACAGAAACATATAAACAATCGGGTAATAGCATAGTTGTAGACGTATTAATGGCATTATTAAAACAAATAGACATTACAAAGTATGGAACAGAAATATAATGATAAAATGGAATCTGTTGGTTTTAACCAGCTTGTCTGTGACATCTTTTTAAACTGGGAAGATGTCAAGGATGAAATTTTATTACCTGATCGTAAAATTGGATCCGGTAATGGAACTGTACATGTCTTTTTAGGAGCAGCAGATGCAGATCTTCACAAAGAATTTGCATACTATTACAATGCTGTTGAACACGGTGAAGATACTGCTAAACAGGCTGTCAAAGTAAAACACTATTTTCTTAAGAGTAATGTTCTCAGTATGTTAGGATATGTATGCCAATATTATAAAAGCAAAGGAAAAGATTATAACGGAACTGTTTCTTTAATCCTAGAGCAACTTGATAATACACCCTGTCATGACGGACTCATCTCTACAGAGTCTTTTTTCAAATTATCAACTGGCTCCAATAAGCTACGTCCGTACTTTAAGCAGTTTGAAGAAAAAGGTGTTTTCCATAAAATCATACGCCAGTTACTAGTCCCTGAATCAGCTTATAAAATATCATTATATAAGAATAGTAATAATGAATATGCTGCATTTTGGTTAATTGGATTTGATGACTTAAATAATTTTGAAGCTGATTCAACAAAGTCTTATATTCAACCTGCAAATAGTGTTGTAGAAAATTCAGCTCACCTTCAGCAGATTTTCTATGGTGCTCCTGGTACAGGTAAGTCATTTCGTATAAACGAAATTACCCAAAGTCAAGATGTAATCCGTACAACCTTCCATCCTGATACAGACTACTCAACTTTTGTCGGAGCCTATAAACCGACAACTGTTGAAGAAAACGTCATGACCGTTATTGGTACGAAAGCTGTTCCTGTTGAAAATCCAGATGGTTCGATCCGTAAAGAATCCAAGATTGTCTATGAATTTGTTCAGCAGGCGTTTCTGCAAGCTTATACGAAAGCTTGGGAGAAGTATGCCAATGCTATTGATGCTGTACCGGAGAAACAATATCTCGTAATTGAAGAGATAAACAGAGGAAACTGTGCTCAAATATTCGGAGATCTGTTTCAACTTCTTGACCGTAACGCAGAAGGATTCTCCGACTATCCGATTACTGCGGATGCGGACATGAAACGGCAGTTGCAGAAGGCCTTTAAAGGACTTTCCTTAACAAATTCCGAAGTTATCAACGAACTCTATCATGGACGGAATGTATGTAAGGAAGTCATAGATGGTGATATTCTGCTTCTTCCTAACAATCTGTATATTTGGGCCACTATGAATACAAGTGACCAAAGTCTGTTCCCTATAGACAGTGCTTTCAAACGTCGCTGGGAATGGACTTATCGTCCAATATCAGATGCCAAGAAAGGCTGGCAGATAAAGGCCGGCGATAATCTATATGACTGGTGGAATTTCCTGGCTAAAATAAACGATAAGATTGGTTCTACAACCAACTCTGAAGATAAAAAATTGGGATACTTTTTCTGTAAAGCAGCTGATAATGGTATCATTTCTGTAGAAACTTTTGTCGGCAAGGTTATATTTTATCTTTGGAACGATGTATTCAAAGACTATGAATTTGGTGACAGTATATTTGATGATGGAAAAGGAGGTAAACTAACCTTTGATAAATTTTATACTGTTGCTGAAGGCAATACAAAAGTTGTGGAAGAAAATGTGGTAGTTTTTCTATCAAATTTGGGATTGCAAGTCATAGAGAATGAGATAGAATCAGTACCTGATGATATTTCAAGTTCTGGATTGAGAATTAAAGTAAACGACAGGGAAGTTTATAAATATAATGCTATAGCATATACTGCAGTTGAAGAATATGTAAAATTAAATCAAGATAAATCTGCAGATGAAGTAGCACGTATTTGGGATAAATTTGTTTCCTGTAATCCAACAAGTTGGTTTATTGTTACTGAAGCAGGACGTCAGACATTATCGCCAAGATACGCAAGTTACAGTTACGAGATAAAGTGTTCTGACGGTAAATCTGTATATGTAAATAAAGATGGTTGGCGAAGAGCAACAGACAAGACTCCAAGGGATACAGTACAAGAATTTATTGATGCTGTAAATGCTGAAAATTTAGCAATCCATATCAAGGTGATAAATCAGTAATTAACTATGCGAATACTTATTGAGGAATACCAGTATAATGTGGCAGATGTGAAAGACATTCTGCAAGGTATCGATGCTTTGGAGAATGTAGAAGGCCGCGTATCTATTCATTATGTGGGGTATTATTATAATACGCTCTTGAAGGACTGTGTATTCATTTTGCCGAAGGTATTGCTTAAGGATGTAAATGGTAAGGAACTGGTATTTGGTAAATATCGGCCTGAGGAAATTGCCAACCTTGATGAAAACAATCCGTTGGAACTGGAAGAGAAAAACTTTATTTATAAGTTTGCCGTTTGGATATATAGGGCTATAGTAGTATTCAAAAACAATAAGAATAATGACTCAGATATAATCTATCATTCCAGAATAGTACAGGTAGGTAACGGAATCCGAAGACTTAGCAATACGTATTTGGATATTCTACTGTCTTTAATACAGTTCAATCGTGATAACAGAAACTTTATTTTCTTTATAATAAAGAACCAGCACAGCGGTCTGAACAAAATAAACTGGACCCGTACTATTGCATCCTCCAATGCAATCATACAGAACGGGCAGCCCATCTATCTTAATCCGATAAACAAGAAAAGACAGATAAACTTTGATGAAGAGCTGCTTGTTATTTTCTTCTCCATACTGAATTATATAGGTGATATCTATGGTTTCCCAAAAGAAATTTACTGCCAGTATCAGCTGATAACCGGTAAGAAATTTGAAGTCTATCTGAATGGGCTCGGGAAAACACGTCTTCATCAGATTAAGTATAAGTATTTTTCTGATAAAGCACTGCTTCTGTGGAATCTTTGCTATGCTTTTTTTGATGAAAGCAAGAAGGTGTATATAAGTACAGACAAACGCGAATATCTGCTGGTAAAGAACTTCTACATTGTATTTGAGGCAATTATTGATGAACTAGTAGGTGATAGTCCGCTACCAGATGGTATGGATAAAAAACAGGAGGATGGTAAGATTGTTGACCACCTATTTACTGCTGCAAGCCTTACTGATAGTGAAGACTTCCACGATAAAGAAAAAGCAAGGCAGACGTATTACATAGGTGATTCGAAATATTACAAAATGGGACATGAGCTTGGACGGGAATCCATTTATAAGCAATACACATACGCCCGCAATGTCATCCAATGGAATCTTGATATATTCAACGACTTCAATGAAACCGTAAAAAGCTCTCATGTTCGTTTGCGTGATGAGAAAACGGAAGGCTATGAAATTATTCCTAATTTTTTCATTTCAGCCAAAATGGACGAGGATTTTGACTACACAAACGATGGTATAGAAAAAACGAACAGACAGAAAAATAAACATAAGAACGTGCAATTCAAAAACCGCCTGTTTGACCGTGATACCATGTTGCTGTTTCATTATGACGTGAATTTCCTGTTTGTATTGTCTCTATATGCAAGGGATAATTCAAATCAGAAGGCAAACTGGAAGGACAAAATAAGAAATAAATTTCGAAGAGAAATACAAGAATGGCTGCAACATGATTATGATTTTTACGTCATGAAAGCCAAACCTGGAGTTAATGATGAGGAGTATATCAAAACGCACTTCCAACAGCTTCTTGGTAAGATATATACCCCATTCGACAAAGACAGAAGTATTTATTCGTTGGCACTTGAAGATAATTCTGTATATAAGAACGAGAACACGACATTGTTGCAGGAACTCAGAAATTACTTCTTCGTAGAACCTTGTGAGTTGGGGCGGAATCCGATGGAAGTATTGCCACAAGTGGCTGCAACAGCTACTGGAATCGGCACTCTTGGCCCTGATTCGGGAGAAAAAAATGTGCTTACCTGTCTAGTCCGTAAGACTGACGACATTTTTAAATCATATTGTGAACATGCAGGCAAGACGTATACAATGGAACGTATACCAACCGTGAATCTGATTAACATCAAATACCTTTTGCCGATGGTCGGTGGAAAGATAGACGGATATTATGAGATTGAACGTATGGCTTTTGTCGACAATAAAGGAGTGCCTGGACTTCGGTTACGTTTGGGTAAATATCATTCCATAGGCAGCGAGTGGGTAAACATTTACCGTATTAAAATGCAGCCAGGAGAACTGATCTCACTGGATTATACGTTAAAAATGTATCAGGATATTTAAATAGAAAAACAATGGAAGAGGAAAAACACCGTGTAAGAGCAAAGAAAAAGCTTATAAGAGTTACCTTCCCGAATGGGAAAGTGATATGCTATAACAATACTACGTCTACGATGATTAATGTATTGACCGAGATTGGTTCAGATAAATTTCCTGCTATCAATCTTGAATTATGTCATCTGCCGCTGTTGTCAAAGGAGATATATCCTCAATATAAAGAATGGATGAAGCCTGTCTGCGATGGTTGGTATTTAAATGCCCAGTCTAATTCGGATAGTAAATATCTGCAATTACGCTCTATAAACGAGCAGTTTTCATTGGGATTGAATATAGAACTAGGTACCGATTTTGAAACTGAAAAAAAGCCCATTAAGGAAAAGAAGAGTCGTACTAAAGATAAGTTACTTGTAAAATTTCCTGATGGGGAGTATGTCGGTAATGACAGTGCTATGGAGACATTTTTGGAAGTGGTATGGAAATTGGGTATCGATGATATTATGCGGAAAAATCTCACTTGGGGCAGTAATAGTCTGATTACAACATCAAAAGTGATAAATTCGCAAGTCCAGGTCGGTGAAAACCGTTGGATAATAGTTCCCGGTACAACTAAAGATAAAGTAAAATTACTCCGTGTAATAATGGCTTTACTTCATACCAATCTTGAAATTACGATTATTTAATATGGACTTTCAGCAACTGATACAGTATAATAATAATCTTAGAGAGCATCAGGTTGAAGCAAAGCGTAAAATTTATGATGCGTGGAACAGGTATGGTTCTGTGATGTTGCAGATGCCTACAGGAACAGGCAAGACTTATCTGTTTACTTCTATCGTAAATGATATTCTTTCTACCTACCGAGAACTACATAAAGACCTCCATATACTTATAGTGGCTCATAGAACGGAGTTGTTGGACCAAATTTCTGCTACCTTATCCAAATTCGGCATAGCGCATGGATTTGTGCAGGGTGCACGGGAGCAACATCTTTGGAAACGTGTACAGATAGCCAGCATCATGTCGCTGTTGACGGAGAAGAACTACAATAATACGCTCAGACTTAAATTTGATTATATTATTGTGGATGAAGCACATCATTCATTGGCAGATACATATATCAGACTCTTTGAGTTGTTTCCTAATGCAAAGAAACTGGGGGTTACGGCTACTCCCTGGCGATTAAATCATGAGTCGTTTCTCAAATTATACCAGACGTTGATTACATCCCCACAGATTTCATGGTTTATCTCTAAACATCTTCTTGCTGATTTTGATTATGTGAGCATTAAACCGGATTCCTATACTCAGAAACTAGTAGACAGGTCGGAAGTTTCTCAAACAGGTGATTTCTCCAATGCAGACTTGGATAATACGTTTAATACCCAACGTATCAGATCGAAATTGTATGAATCCTACAAGCATTTTGCTGATGGACGTAAAGGTATTATATATGCCATAAACAAACTTCATGCAGCGAAAATAGCAGAACTGTATAGCAGTCATGGAATAAATGCAGTAGCCATAGACTGTGACACTCCCAAAGAGGAGCGTCAGAATCTTATTGAACTGTTTAAGGAAGGACGCATTAAGGTGCTTGTCAACGTGGAAATATTCACTGAAGGATTTGATTGTCCGGATATAAGCTTTATTCAGTTGGCTCGTCCTACAAAATCACTTGCTCTTTATCTGCAACAAGTAGGCCGTGGATTGCGGATTGTAGAAGGTAAAGGGAAAACCATCATTATTGACAACGTTGGTCTGTATAATTACTTCGGATTGCCGGATGCTAACAGAAAGTGGCAATATCATTTTAAGGGGCAAGATGATGTAGAACATGTAACCAATAAAAAAGATAGAATATCCATTGGAGATGCTGACTATGTATTTGATGAAAGCAAATTCAATGAAGACAATGAGGAAATGCTAGTTATACGTGGTGCTACTCCCCGAAATGTTCCCATTAAATCGGTTTTACAAAAATCCATTGTAAAACCGATTCAGGAAATTTCTCTTTGCGATTATTATCTTGTGAGAGGAAATTCTGACGCTTTCAGTGTAATATCCATTTGTTAAGAAGAAAGGGAAGGTGACAGGTGGAGTTAGTGGTTGCATCTATGAATATAGCAGCAAACAACATCCCATAATTTTTACTGCAAATACAGACAAAAATATAGAGCTTGTAAAAAGAGATACTAAATTAGAAACAATTATAGGATTTAGTGCTATGTTGCTGCAGATCCCGGAAAATGAGATATTGAATCTAGATAATCTTTGTAGAATATCCGGAACAGAAACAAGGGATAAGGCAAGCCTGTTTGAAGTTCTGAAAATGTTATCGGAAATTCAATTGTAAATAAAATTATCTATCATATGGCAGACCGGTTAACTAAAGAACAACGGCATAAAAATATGTCGGCTATTCGTGGTAAAAATACTAAGCCGGAAATAATTGTCCGTAAGTATTTATTCAGTAAAGGATTTCGCTATCGGTTGAATCATGCTCGGTTGCCGGGACATCCCGATATAGTACTGAGAAAATATAGGACTGTAATTTTTGTAAACGGCTGTTTTTGGCATGGGCATAGTGGATGTAAATATTTTGTTCTTCCCAAAACAGCCATAGAACTATTCAAAATCAGGTTTGGATTCAGCCACCATCAATGTTTCCTCAAGTATCTTATATTCCTTTACACTTCTATCATTCAAAAAAATGTGATTAAGTGTATATGCCAATGATTCTAATGTCTTTTCTCGTATTGTAGATTTCAACTGACATTCCCATACCGTTATGCAATGCCACCCCATAGCAGCCAACTCACGTTGCTCCTTAACATCCCGCTCTTTATTAGCTTTTATCTTATTTTCCCAAAATTCTGTATTTGTAAATAAGTGTTTCAGCTCAGTTATTTTAAAATAAAAACATATTATGACAAACAAGCATATACAAGGGCTAAAAGCAATCGTTCTCGTGGAAAACGCTATCGAAAGGACGATTTTTATGTTATTATTGTAAGGACCTTCACGACTGAGACTGGATTATTAATAGGGAAGAAAAAAGACTTAATGCCTCAAATAAAGAAACATTGAGTCTTTTTTCTGAATTATGATGAAAATTTGATGAGTTATAATTTGTTTAATAACAATATTCATCATTTCATCAAATCATCGGAATTTTCTAAGAAATTCTTTTGTAATGGTATAGTAACGGCCAGTTTTCTTTTCTTCTCGATACGGTGGGCCTGGAGGGAAGTTTTTTATAAATGTTGAATAAGCAAGAGAATTGTCAGTAGGTGTAAGTCTCCAGTTCCTTTTTAAAATGTTTCGAATTTGATAGGTTTCAACCTTGATATTACTAAGCATTAATAACTGTTGAATGTCATTAATACAAAAAGTCAATTTATCCTGGCTCATGGTATCCATGATATTTAAGCAGATTTCAGCAAGATCTATTTCTGTATGATTCCTGCTACAATTGATAATCCTGTCGAGAGCTGGCGTATGTATCTGTTGCGGATTGAACCACATTCTACTTTCTTTGTCCGTAGTAAGTTGACGGTGTTGAAGAAAGTAAAGAAATGCTGGAATTTCCGTGATTAGTTTTTGAAGAAAACTCGTATCGTCATTTTTGAGAGGATTAATTTTTCGCACCCAATAACGTGTTTCTCCCGGTTCTATAAGAACAGGGGTATCTTCATTATTGGAACACATGATGAATTTACCAAAAAATTGCACTTCACAGCGGTCTTTACCCTTTGCTTCAATCTTGTATACACTTGCTGTACTTAGATTCTTTAATCGTTCAGAATCCTCTCTGCGGTTAAGCAACACTTCGTCAACCCCAATGAGTAATTTGCCGGCCCAATCAGCATTGAACTGGCTACGAAAGTCTTCGTTGGTATTAAATGTGACATTATCCTGAAAGATTGCTTTCAGAAAATTCAGAAAGGTACTTTTACCGGTGTTTCTTTCTTGAGAAACCAAAAGTAGAATTGGTAGTTTCTGTACTGGATTGAGATAAAGAAGCTGAAAGTAATCCATACCTAACTCATAATGTTCCCCGAAAATATGAAGAATAAGTTCTTGTATATGTGGGAACTTCCCTTTTTGTGGGGTATGGGTAATCGGCTCATACAGATTAAGGAACGAGCCAATATTCCTCTTATAATCTACGTGACTTGGTACCGTGCAGAAGCCATCGTATTTAGGAACACTTGCTATGAAGTCTTTCCCATGATCATAACGTAAAGTCCCCATACTCCAAGGGACTCTACGCTTGGCAAATGTACCATTAATAAGAGGCTGAAAAACTATTTTATAGAGTGTGGTACCAACTCTTACGTATTCATCTGTCATTTCAATTTTTCCCATATCTAAAATTCCTCCCATCCTGATTTTGGTTTATGTTTTACTCCTTTTTGTATCTCTTTGTATAGGCTCTCTTTGTCAATCGGTTTTTTCCTGCTTTTTTCCATCCACTCCATAAGTTCGGTACGTTTGAATTTAAGCATTTTCCCAGGTTGATAATAGGGAATTTTATTTGCCTGAACAAGAGCATAAACCGTTGGCTTAGCAAGGCTGAGTATCTCACAAGCCTCGTTAATACCAATCATTTCTTCCTTTGCTGCTGTCTGTCTCTTTAATAACTGCTTCATCCCATTAATAGAAATCGTCAGTTCTTCCACCTTCTCCAATAGAAAAGCTGTGGCTTGAGGTAATTCCTCGAAATTTAATTTCATCTTCATCTTTTTTAATTGATTTTCAGCAAAGAAAGATGGTGTATTATTGGTTAACTGGTGGATTATAAGTTAACCAATGGATAGTAATGTTTTTTCTTTGTTAATCCCTTGAAAAGGGAAGAGATTGTGCAACGAGCGGTGTTCCGATAGGAATAATTTTTATTGTAAACCGTCCTTCATTACAGGTGAGTTTGCTTGAAATGGTCAGTATCTCAGTATCTTCAAGCATAAGCTGAAAACTTTTTTTGATGAAATGTGCTATTTGCATGTTTGAGCATCCTAGCCGCTTTCCGATATTTCTAGCTAAATGGTATAGATCTTTTGATGTAACTCCATTCAAACGACGTGATACAGCTGTCTTTATTTCTGTTTTATTGTTTAAGGCCATAATATTTTCTTTCATGACACTCATTTCATTGCTTGTCAGTATATCTTTGAAAGTAGCTTCAAAATAAGACATGACTTCTTTTATTGTATCATCTTTTTCTTTTTTGATACGTTCTCTATCCAATCTTACTTCTTCTTCATGAGAGTACAATATAGAATTTTCTGTCTTTTCTTTATTGTCATCAATAGTTTTATGAAATAGTTTCATCGATAGTCTATCATTCCTTTTCGTATTTCCCTTTATTTGGGTAACCCTTCTACTCCTTTGATCTTGTACTACATCAATAAGATTACATATTGTAGGTACAATATATTTACAGTAAGCTGTTTCAATCATAAATATGATTGTAATAAAAAGTAGGGTAGTGAAGAGTGAGTATAATACAAGATCTAGACTATGTGGAGAGTTTCCTTTCAATATCAGATATCTGGGAATTGAGGTAATTGAACATATTGCAGTTACATATATTACAGCAAAATGGAATAAATTTAATCTTTTCATAATTAGTGATTTTTTGTTATTGATTTTGATGCAAATATATTTTTGAAGTATCAGAAATTAAAGGAAATGATTGCAAAATGTCTGGTTTTTAATATAATATAAGTATCATACCTCGTGAAATCGCCAATCATACTTATAAAAAAACGAACAAAGAAAATTTACATTTTTAACTGTATGTTATATTGTTACATAAATGAAAAAGCCGTCGGGAAACTTCGATTTTCCCAACGGCTATACATATAAAAACTTTTGATCACTATTGCATGTTTATTTTAGATATGCAATTTTATTGCATATTACTTTAGTGATATTTTATCAACAGTTTCTCTTTTCTTTTCACTTACTAATTGTAGGCTCGGCAAACAACGCCTTTCCGCTTTACAGCGGTAGGTTTTCGTTTGCCTGCCCCCGAACCGTACTTACACGTCTCCATGTATACGGCTCTCCATCTGTAACATCATCTTACTTGACACATCTCTGGATTTTTGCGTTACACTCCGCACAAACGACCAAAGTCTTTCTGTGCATATAGAGCATTTTGCGTTCCCAGTCATTTTTACCTTTTAACTCTTTGAGTGTGCGGACATGGTGCATTACCACTTCTCCGTGCTTGCCACATAGTTCGCACGTTTTTGTTGTAAGCCTTTCTATCAGACTCAACGATGGCGTTTTGAACATGTACGGCAGATTGTCACTTGGGACTGTTTCACAATCCGTTTTGCGGGCATATCCCTCATTATAGAATACCCTGTACTTGGTTTCTCCTCCCTTGTTTACAAAAGGTACTGCAAAGAGATTGTCCTTGCGGTATCTTTCAATGACTTTTCTCACTGACATATTCAGCTTTTGAGCAAGAGTTTTGTACAT
>ONZX01000892.1_pt1 | contig 16833 bp, 9 predicted proteins | sample 1671831 | NCBI WGS metagenome assembly ONZX01 (sample SAMN06348197, study PRJEB24527) | human gut metagenome | reverse complement strand
GCATACGAGATCGTACGGTGACTGGAGTTCAGACGTGTGCTCTTCCGATCTGACTATCCCGACACCAAGGCCGGGGGCTCTGACATCAGCCGCATTGTGCGCGTGGAGAACGCTGGCACGCAGCCTGAGTACGTTCGCGCGCGTCTGCGCATGACGTCGGTGGCGCCCGACGGTTCGAGCGCGGATGCTTCGGGCAGCGTTGCGTTTCATGTGAACGCGGGCGAGGGGTCCCCGTGGATCGATGGCGGCGATGGGTGGTACTACTACCGCGGATTGGCCGGGCGTGGCGGCACGCTCGACCCCGGTGCCATGACGGAAAGCCTCATGGACTCGCTGCGCTTTGTGGGCGACTACCACGATGCCGCGCGCGGCGGCTCATTCAGGCTCGATATCGATGTTCAGGCCGTGCAGGCCAAAAACCAGCAGACAAGCGATACCGCCCTCGACGTACTTGACGTTGTGGGTTGGCCGGAGGCGAACTAGCCTATGAAGATCAAGAATATGAACCGGGGTATGCTTAGCAGGCTGGTTGCCGTCGCAGCGATTGCCCTTTGCTGCGTTATGGCACTGCCAACGGTGGTGCATGCCGAGGACGTGCCCGAGAACAAAAACGAATTCCACATCAAAAGCGAGGCTGACTTTTTGTCGTATGTGGCGCTGTCGCGCGAGCGCGATACGTCCGGCTGGCACGTTTATCTCGATAACGATATCGTGCTTAATGATGACGACATGAAGACCATTGTCTCGTACACCGTTAAGCATCTGTCGTTTGGCAACAAGGAGCATCCGTTTAAGGGCGTGTTCGATGGTCAAAACCACACCGTTGAGGGCCTGAACTACGATAAAGACGCTTTTGACCCCGAGCGCGATACGGGATTTTTTGCCGAGACCAACGGTGCCACCATCAAAAACTTCCTGGTTAAGGACGCCAACGTGTGGGCGGACTTCCGCGGTGGCATTATCGTGGGCAAGGCCGTCAATACGCGCTTCGAAAACGTTATGGTCATGGAGAGCACGCTGCACGTGACCTGCGCCAACAATGCTCTCAACCTCATTACCAACGCAGGCTTTGAGGGCGGTCTCATCGCCGGCGAGCTCGACGGCTGCACCCTCTACAACTGCGAGGTCCGTGGCGGCCGTGCCGTCAACAATACGACCTCGGGCGTGCAGGCGCTCGGCGGTGAGGGTCTGTATATGGCGGCGTTTGCCGGCTACGTTACAAATTCGACGATTGAGTACTGCCGCGTTACGCCTACGCGCAAAGACGATGGCTCGATTGGCATGACCGACGTCACCAATAAGTACGACGTGGCCATTGGCGCCCTGGGCGGCAACAACGTGTACGCCTCGGGTTTTGTGGGCTGCATGGCGGGTAACGCCAAGATTATCGACTGCTTCTCGACGGCGCAGTGCTACAGCTATGCCGCGTCATATGTGGGCGTCGTCGCCGTGACGCGTGCGTGGACGGGTGGCTTGGCGGGTCGTATTCTAACCGAAAAGGGCAACGAGCTCGTTCGAAGCCATTTTGCGGGTGACTTGAGCTCGCGCCAGTACAACCCCATCGCCGTGATCCCCATTATTCAAAACGACGTGAACCTGGGCGGCATTGCCGCGCGTGCCAACAAGGATGATGCCACGGTCACCGAGTGCTACTTTAAGCCGAGCGTGAGCCTAAACGGCAGCAGCCAGGGCAACCCTGCCAAAAAGAAAATCCCCTCGTTTGGCGGCGACGGCACCATCAAGGGCGATGGCTATGGTCCGTGGGATGACGAACGCTACACCACGCGCGAGCTGTGGGAAGAGCACGACTACGACTTCTGTGCCGGCACCATGCGCTCGACCGCTAACGACAAGGCCCTGGGTGCCCCGCACCCCAATGAGTGGGCGATGGATTACAAGCTGAAAATTCCCGTGCATGGCCAAAGCGTTAAGGCGACGATCGATTTTCCCGGTGCGGGCACCGCGACAATCGAGAAGACCAAACTTGGCAAAGACCAGGCGACCTCGGATCCGTACGCCTTTGCCGTGAGCGCCGTGCTGGCGGGAACGGCCCAAGGCCTGGCCCAGGGCGATACATCGGTAACGTTTAAGCAGGATACCTCCGCAAAGCCAGAGGGTTTGACCGAGGCCAACGGCGGCTACCGCTTTATGGGCTGGTTCCGTGAGCCCGATGTGCGTGTGAATCGAATTGGACAAGACAACAGCTGGTTTGACGGCAAGACCGATGCTGCTGCTGTCGCTGCTGACAAGCGCGTCGAGGAGAACACGGTCCACGATAAGGCTTCGACCTACATCGCCGACAACGGAAGCGGCGTCGATGAAAAATTCGGCTTCAAGGGTAACGACCTCTTTATCGCTTCATACGAGGCGCAGGTACTGTTCTATAACGTTAAGGGCAAGACGCTTGATTGGAAAACCGGTGCCGCGCACGACAAGTCCACTGATTGGTATCGCTACGGCGTTGGTTTGACGCCCGCGGCTCCCGAAGACCGCGAGGGGCTTTCCGCTACCGCGACATTTATCGGCTGGACCACGCAGCCTAGCAGCGAGGAAGGTATGCATGGCGGCTATGCGGCCATTACCTCGACTGAGCTTGCCGAGCTAAAAAACGCCGGTGCGTTCTATCCTGCCGGCACCGAGATCTCTGTGCTTGGCCCTACCGATTTTTATCCGGTGTACAGCGACTATGTGTCGAACATCATGACGGTGTTTGAGGGCAATGAGCAGGATGCAACCGACGATCAGACTCGGCGCGACGGTGTGGGCAAAACTGACGTTAAGGTTGAGACTGCAGAAGATGGCACAAGCGCGTATACCGTACAGGTGCTCGACGTATCCGGTAAAGCTATATCCGAGGAGGGCCAGCTGCCCGACGGCTATCGTTTCCTGGGTTGGTATGAAAACAAGCAGGCTGCCGATGGATCCCCGGTTGATGTTCGCGTGAGCCGCGATCCGAGCTACAAGCTTCCCGGCAACGTGGACCTGACCGTTCCGCATACCTATACCGCACGCTTTGAGTACCGTGTGGACTATTACGTCAAGTCGATGACGAACGACGCCTATAAGGATTCTAGACTCCTCTGCTCTGTGTGGAACGGGTACCAAACCTCGTTTAACGAGCAGGTCGGATCGAGCTACGTGCGAGAGAATATCGTGCACTGGGGTCCCGAGCACGTCGATCACGGACTGAAGGAAAACTATAAGGACGAATGCAATGAGGGGCGCTTTGGGGCAGATACACTCATCGTGGCGCCTTTGAAGGCGTATTCGCATACGGTCAAAAACGATACAGGTGCGGATACCCGGAAAAATGTCATTGCCGATACGGATTTCCCGGGTTCGGGCACGCTGGATGACGAGTGGGTCGCAGGAGCGCTGAAGTTTTACTTTAGGCCGGCGAGTGAGCGATACCATTTAAATTTCTGGACCCTCGAGCGCCAAGGCGGATACTGGACCTGCGTGGGCAACCCCGTTCAGAGCGAGATTGGCATCGATTCGGAGTATTACATGCGCGCCATGGTGACGACAAGCGTCAGCTTTTATGGCAAGGACGATGCCTCGGTTAAGAGCGTCACGCGACGTTATGAGGCTCCGTTGCTGCTGGGCTCCGATAGCACCTGCACCTATAAATATCCGTTTATCCATACCGAGCAGACGGTAGACGACACGCCCGAGCACGGAAAGGAGGGTGACGTCAATCCCAATCTGACACTCGAAGCCTCTCCGACCGATGACGAGATGGCTGTGCCTGGCTATAAGTTCTTGGGCTGGATTTCGACTGCCGAGGTCCAGAAGGATTCTGCCGTCTGGAACTATATCTACGACGTCGCCGGCGACCCCTATGTGACGAGTGATCCGGATAAGGCAGAGCCGTATCTGGCGACCGACGAGTCCAAGGTCACCCAGTGGCAGGATGCCTATCCCATATACGTAAAGTATAACGTTAACTACACCACCAACCTGCACCGCAAGGGCTTTGATGGAACGCCGGGCATCAATGTTCCGCGATTCGACATTACGCCCAAACTTGATCCCCAGCAGAACGGTGACGTGGTGGCTACGGTGAGCCCCGACATTACGACGACGGTGTATGCCGACGGGACTGGTGGCGCCTATCAGCTTAAGAAGCTCGAGATCGAGCTTCCCGACGGAACGGTAAAGAAGCTCGATCCGACGGGCGAAGGCGGCAATACCTATTCCTATACCGTGGAGCCGGGTAAACCCTATACGTTTGTGGCCTACTACACGCCCATTGCGGTGGTGTATCACCTGAACGACACCGATATCGATGGCAAGCTCGCGCAGGAGGGCAATACGCTCGGCAGCCTTAAGGATGGCATGCCGCTGCCGACGTATAACGTTGGCGACATCGATGCTGCAACGAACGCATACAATGCCTTCGTAGGCTGGACGGAAACTAAACCGGCATCCGGCAACGGTTATGTCGTTTGGTCGGACGGCCTCCCCATGGTGAATACAAACACTGTGGTTAACGCCCCCATGGAGCTGTACCCGGTCTACCGTGCCAGCGCGGTAATTGTCCAATCGAATATCGATGCCAATCTGGATAACCCCGATTCCGTGCGTTCTCTTTCGCGCACCGACTCTGGCGATCAAATTTCGCTGGAAGTAAGAGCTGCAGCTGAGGTTGTCGGCAAGGATGGCACCAAGTACGACTTTGTCGGCTGGTCGCGTGACTATGAATCCGATAGTAAATACACTCTGATGACCGAAGACGATAAGTATCCCCTCGAGGGTAGTGAACCCTTTAAGGGCGCGACGTATACCGCGGTGTACAAGGTCACGCCGTATAAGGTGCGCTATCACAGCGTCGACGGGGCGGTCATCTTTACGGCGACGGTCGACTCGGGCGACGAGCGCGCGCAGGACGGTAAGCCTGGCTTTGTCTACACGGTCGATGTTCCCAAAATGGGCGAGAGCGGCAACCCTGTCTACGACAACGACGGCAATCCTGTGATGGAGCAAAAATCCGTGGCGTACGACCCGGACGCCCACTCCAAGATCGTCGCGCTGCTCGATGAACAGGCTGCTGCCAATGGCGATAAGCGCGAGCTCTTCTTGGAGTGGCGATATGTGGGTGCCGATGGCACTGCAAAGTCTTGGGATGAGTTCAAGGGCGAGCCAGTCAAGGGTGACATGGACCTGTATCCTGTGACGTATCGCGTGGTTGCCAACGATACGTCTGATCCCGCGAGCCCCGTAACTATGACCGCGCAGCTTAAGTGGCTGCTCGATCCCGCCGCGGCCAACACCGTCGGTGACAGTGCCGACAATGCGCCGTTTAAGGTCTGCTTTGCCAAGCCGTTTATGGGGACGCAACTGACTGTTACGGTAACGCAGGCAAGCTACGGCCCTGGTGCAGGGGGCGTTTCTGCGGCGGAAAAGCCTGTGAACGGCAAGTTTGTCTCGCTCTACAGTCTGGGTTCGGGTGGCGGCTCGTTCGACCTGGTCAACCGCCTGGAGTCCAAGAAGACAGGCGAAGGCGAGCAAGGTCCCGGTAATGCCGTGTTCAAATTTACCCAGAATCATGCGCTGACGATCGTTAAAAAGACTACCGACGCCAGCGCAATGGGGCAAACGTTCCGCTTTAAGGTAACGCGAAAGGCGTCGGAGGGTTCTCCTGCCGAGACGCGCATGGTCGAGGTGAAAGTTAGCGAGCAGCGCGACGAAAACGGTGAGGTCTGGTATGTCGGCAGCGTGCAATTTGCTGCTCCGGCGGGCACCTATACCGTCGAGGAAGACACGGCTTGGGCATGGCGCTACGAGGGTGAACTGAGTACGCCGGGCAAGGCGCCCGGCAAATCTGCCGAGCTCATCATCTCGTCTGCCTCGAGTGCGGGCGACACCGTGGTGACGTGCGTCAACACGCGCGCGAATGACAAATGGGTCGATGGTGGCTCGCGTGCCAAGAATGTTTGGAAAAACGGCACGCTGAAGAAGGAGGACTAGGATGACTAAGCGCAAGCAAATCGTCGCCCTCCTTGTTGGCGTTCTCCTGTTGGCTGGCGCTGCCGGTACCTTTGCGTGGCTTTCGGTTACGGGCGTGCTGGTCAACGAGTTTGGTTTTGGTTCGGTGGCGCCCTCGGTAGATGAGAAGCTCGATGGCAATGTGAAGAGCAACGTCATGATTACAAACAACGGCTCGGCCCCGGCATACCTGCGTGTTGCGGTGGATATCTACTGGCAGGACCAGAATGGCGCGCGCCTGTGGGATGAACCAGTTGCCGGCACCGACTACGTCATTGCGTGGGGCAGTGTGTTCAAGGCATCTGCTTCTAACACCGCCTCGTCTTGGGTTGTCGCGTCCGACGGGTACTACTACTGGACGTCTCCCGTTGCTCCGATGGGCAAAACCGATGTGCTCATCAAGAGCGTGACTGAGCAGAAGGCAGATGGGAAGAACCTGGTCGTTGACATTTCGACCCAGGCAATTCAATCCACGCCCGGCGATGCAGCTGCAGAGGCATGGGGCTGTGCAGTCAAGGATGGCGTGCTGGTGCCGCCGCATGGAGGTGCGTAAGTATGGCCTCTCCGATTCGTAAAGACGTTGCGTGTTTCTTGCATTGCGTGATGGCGGCAATCGTCTGCCTTATCGCGCTCGCCGTTCCTGCACGTGCGTTTGCTGACATTCCCACGATTGCCTATGACGGAAATGTACGCCAGCTAACGGTATCGGGAGCGACGGACTCCTCGGGGGAGCCCGATCTGTTTCCAGCCTTTAAAGATCTAATGCCCGGCGATGTACGCGAGCAACAGATTGGGGTTCGTGCCACGGGTGTAAAGTCCCAGGTACGCGTGTTTGTGCGGGCCGTTGTCGATCACGAGACGGCACGCCTGCTGTCGCCCATCACCTTAACGGCGACTGTGGGCGATGTCTCTGCAGGTTGGCTCCAGACAGGAACACCGGGCAGCGTGTTCGCCTATCCCACGCAAATCGCCACGTTTACGAGCGATGACAGCACGGTGCTTAATCTGCAGCTAAGCGTTCCGACGTCGGTGGGCAACGAGCTTGCCGACGCAAACAAGACCATTCGCTGGGAGATTACCGCCGAGGACGATGGCGAGAAGATTCCCGTGCAGTCTGCTGACAGCAAGAAGCCCGGCTTGCTTGGTCTGGCGGCAACGGGCGACAACACGCTCACGTTGCTTTTAGTTTTGCTAACTCTTGCCAGCATCGCTTTTATAGCCGCGCTACTTTTGTCCCGGAGGGATAAGCGCTAGGTCCATCTTCTAAACGCAACGCCCTCCCGGGCGGCGGGCACGAAGTTCCCTGCTCTACAGTCCTGCACAAGAAGAAGGCCACATTAAGTGGCCTTCTTTGCGTGCGGAACTCGCGATGAACTTCGAGCCCGCCGCTCGGGAGGGCGCCCCTTTATTGATGGAAGGCCTAATAAGCGGATATTCCATGTCCGGATGTATTCAGAGCGGGACGCACTTTCCGAATGCGCGGCGTTTCGGAAAGTGCGTCCCGGAATTTGGCTTTGGAATGGGATGCGGTTTCCGGTTGAGGGCTCTGGTGGAAAATGCGACCCGGAATTTGCAATCGGAATGGGATACAGTTTCCCAACGGGGCCGTAAGCGGAAACTGCATCCCATTCCGGACGTGAATTCTGGGATACGGCTTCCGGATGCAAAAAAGGCCACATGACGTGGCCTTCAACTTATATATGTTCAGCGGATGCCCCCATGACAAGCCGTGCTCCAACAACAAGGCGTCTGTCCGGGCGGAGGCATATAAGGTTCATCGCGAGTTCCGCACGCAAAGGAGGCCACTTAATGTGGCCTTCGTCTTGCGCAGGACTGTCCGAGCAGGGAACCTTATATGCCTCCGCCCGGACAGACGCTTCAGTTATGAGCGACCCGCTACTTGATCTTGGTCGTACCCGGCGCCAGGTTGGGGTCGGTCTCGTTGGCCTCGGTCTGGAAGTGCTCGGTGTAGACGTTCTTGCCATCGCGGAACATCTCGTAGTACTGCATCTTGGCGTAATCCTCGCGCGCCTTGGTGGCGGCTGCGGCAGCGGCGTCGTCACCGGTGACGTTGGAGGAAAGCGCCCAACGCAGGCTGGCGTCCTCGTAGCCCACGGAGTTGATGGCGGGCAGCGACTCGCGCAGCGTCATGTGCGCTTTCTGGTAGTCGGTCAGCGGGGCGCCGATCAGCTGCATGAGCTGCGTGGACAGGTAGTTGGTGGACAGGTCGTCGACCTCGCTCGTCTGGTCGCAGCCGGCAACGTCGTAGTTAGCCCAGATGATGTAGTCGGTCTGCCACAGGCGCTCCTGATGCGTAGCGTCGTCCTCGCCGGTAAACCACTTGTCGTTGAACTTGGACGGGAAGAACGGCTGGTGGTCGCCCCAGAACACCACGACAACCTTACGGTCGAGCTTGCTCAGGGCGTTGAGGAAGTAGCGAAGCGCCTGGTCGGACTGCTCGATGCACGAGACATACTCGTCGACATCGGAGAGCGTACCGTCCTCGACGGTCTTGGCGTCCAGGTCCGTCGTGTCGATGTTCAGGTGCATCTGCTTGTCGACCGGCAGCAGGCCCGTGTCGTAGCCCGAGTGGTTCTGCATGGTCACGTCGAAGATAAACTGCGGATCGGCGTTCTGATCGAGCAGCTCAAGGATCTTGTCGTAGGTTGCCTGGTCGGTCACCATGCCGCGCAGGGTGTCGGCTCCCTGGAAGTCGTTGATGGACAGGAACTGGTCAAAGCCAAAGTCCTTATAGACGTTCTCGCGGTTCCAGTTGGTCGCGTGGTTGGGGTGCATGGCCGTGGTGGAATATCCGAGCGACTTGAACTGCTCTGCCAGGTTCCCAGTCGTTTCCATGTTGTAGATGGTGTAGGGGTACACGCCCGAGCCCAGGTTGGCCATGGAGTTGCCGGTCATAAACTCAAACTCGGTATTGGCGGTACCGCCGCCGTAGGCGCTCACATAGAGCTTGCCGCGGCTGAGGCAGTTGGACAGGTTCTTAAAGTACTGCGGGCCCTCGTAGCCGGCGCGCATGTTCTGGTAGATGGACAGGTCCGAGAAGGTCTCGTTCATGATGGCGATGACCGTGGGCTTCTCGCTGTCGAATTGCTCCTTTGCGGCGGTGCGCTCGTCGCTCTTGGCGGCGTCGGACTTGTCGTAGGCCTTGGCGTACTTTTTGAGCGTGGCCTTGGCGTCATCGACAGAATAGTCGGCGGGTTTGGGCGGCTTGATGGACTGCGCTGCACTAATAAAGGCAGGCAGATAGCCCTCGCGCCAGTAGCTCTCGAGCGGGCGCCAGGTGTAGACGGTGATGCCGAGGGTGTTGTAGTAGTCGATGAGGGTGACGTGCGCGGTCACGCCGCCCAGGCACAGCACCGCCACGAGCAGGTTGGTGAGCAGCATGCGCTTGGCGTTGGCGGCGCCCTTCTGGCGATGCGGCGCGACCAGGCCGGCGTACTCGCACAGCAGCATGGCGATGGCGGTAAAGCTCATGGACAGCACGCAGAACAGCGAGATCGAGAAGGTGTAGCCGTTGCCGGCGACCGCGGCGGCGGTGGAGATGGCCGAAAGGTCGCCCGGCTGGATCGGCATGGATTTAAACGTGATGACGAAGAACTCGGCAATGCCCAGGACAAAGAGGGCAAAGGCCAGGACCGCGGGAGCTGCGCCGTGGCGCTGGAATAGGAAGAACAAGCCGGTCATGAGCACGGTGATGATGGCCCACTCGAGCAGGATGCACAGGGGGTAGACCCAGGTAAAGTCGTGGTTGGACGAGACCTCCATGCCCAGCAGCGCAAAGACGCCGGCGAGCAGCAGGCACAAGACGGCGGCGACGAGCGGGCGGCCCACAAAGGCACCGCGCAGGCGGGCGAGCTTGCCGGTGGGGGCGGGGGCGTCGGCCGAGGCGAACGCAAAGACGCGCGGGGCGATGCGGTCGCGGGCGATGCTGGCCCAAGCGCAGCCGGTGAGGATGGCGTTGGTCAGGATGAGCATCACAAAGGCGAGCGGCTCGTTTTGGGCGACGAGGCCAATAGCGCCCCAGACGGTCAAAAAGAGCTGGAACAGGCCGAAGACGACGCTCCACCCAAGAGCGCTTTTGGCAACGGTGCCCGACTGTGCGCGAATGGCCTTGGCCTCGCGCAAGACAAGGTAGACGGTCGCCGCAAGACCGACGAGCGAGATGGCGGCAGCGAACATGCTGAGACTCCTCACAAACTTAAAACCTACGAAAGCGGGGATTAACCCGATTGTTACCGAGATATGCGCAGCATTTGACGGCTGCGTACAACAACCAGCCATAATAACGCGCGAGTATGGCGGTGTTGCGCAATGGAGTGCCCACCTGCGCGATAATGGACGGGAATTACACGGAAACGTAAAGGCTTCTTAAAGAAATGGCAGGGATGGGTTATGGACGAGCGGGTGTGTACGACGGCTGCGGATGCGTGCGGCTATCCGGTCGAGACCACGGGCAATGCTGTATTGGACACGTTGGAGCACCGTTCCTCCACGCGTGCCTTTGCGCGCGATGACGAGGGCCGTCCCGTGGCGGTGACCGACGAGCAGCGGGCGGCGATTCTGCATGCGGCGAGTCGCGCGCCGTCGGCAGGCGCCATGATGATGTATTCCATCGTAAGCATTCGTGAGCAGGCTACGCTCGATCGTCTTGCCGACCTGTGCGACTACCAGCCCATGATCGCCAAGGCACCCTGGGCACTTATATTTGTGGTCGACTATGCCAAGTGGATCGATCTGTTTGAGCACGTGGGCTGCTTTGAGCCCGAGTTTGTCGAGCGCACGGGCAAGGCGCCCCGCCGCGCGCCGGGTTTGGGCGACTTTGCCATCGCGGCGCAGGATGCCGTGATCGCCGCGCAAAACGCCGTGGTTGCCGCCGAGGCCCTGGGGCTGGGGAGCTGCTATATCGGCGATATCGTCGAGAACGCCGAGGAAGTTGCCGCACTGCTGGACTTGCCTGCCTATACCATGCCGCTGTCGATGCTCATCATCGGCACGCCCCGTAAGGAGCGCCCGGCAATCGCGCATCCCGTGGTGAACCTGGTGCACGAGGAGCGTTATTGTCGCGCCGACGCCGCGACGATGGATGCGCAGGTGGCCGAGATGGATGCGATGTTTCGCCCGCACGCCCGCGAGGTGGGCGAGCGCGTCATCGACATCTACACCCGTAAGCACACGAGCCCCTTTATGGCCGAGATGAGCCGCTCTATGGAGTGGTGGTTCAAAAACTGGCTCGGAAAATGACGAATGTGACAAAGGGGGCGTCCCTTTGTCACATTCCATATCGCCGCGGTGGCCTAAAGGCCGCATAAATGTTTATCTAGCTGGGAAAACGGTGCCATTAAAATATGTGCTGATTACATATAATCCCGTCGAACGTTAAAATTGGGAGGAAACCGGCTTATGGAACAAAAGGCAAAGGAAGTAGCCTCGCACGCTGCGATTCCTGTGAGCATCTCGGCGATGCTCGTCACGCTGGGCGTGGTGTATGGCGATATCGGCACCAGCCCCATGTATGTAACCAAGGCGCTCGTTGCCGGCAACGGCGGCATCGGAAGCGTCACGCAGGAGTTCGTGCTCGGCGCGCTCTCCCTTGTCGTGTGGACGGTCACGCTGCTGACGACCGTCAAGTACGTGCTGATCTCGCTGCGCGCCGACAACCACGGCGAGGGCGGCATCTTTGCCCTGTACAGCTTGGTCAAGCGCTGCGGCAAGTGGCTCATCATCCCCGCCATGCTGGGCGGCGCGGCGCTCCTCGCCGACGGCATCCTGACGCCTGCCGTTACCGTCACCACGGCCATCGAGGGCCTGCGCACCATCCCGGCGGTCCATGCCGTGCTCGGTGACGACCAGGGTCGTGTCGTCGCCATCACGCTTGCCATCATCATCGCGCTCTTCTTGGTGCAGCGCATCGGCACGGCCAAGATCGGTCACGCCTTCGGTCCCATCATGACGCTGTGGTTTTTGTTCCTGGGCGGCACGGGCCTGTTCTTTGTCTGCCAGTATCCCGCGGTGCTGCTGTGCCTCAACCCGTTGCGTGGCATCGCTTTTCTGCTGAGCCCCAACAACCATGCGGGCATCATGATTTTGGGCAGCTGCTTCCTCGCTACCACCGGTGCCGAGGCGCTCTATTCCGACATGGGCCATGTGGGCCGCGGCAACATCTATGCCACCTGGCCGTTCGTTAAGTGCTGCCTGCTGCTGTCCTACATGGGCCAGGGCGCGTGGCTTATCAACAACGCCGGCAACCCGGAGCTCATGGGTATCGCCGACCTCAACCCCTTCTACCAGATGCTCGCCCCGGGTCTGCGCCCCTTTGCCGTCGGCCTTTCCACCGTCGCGGCCATCATCGCCTCGCAGGCGCTCATCACCGGCGCATTCTCGCTGGTGTCCGAGGCCAGCCGCCTGGACCTCATGCCGCATATGCAGGTCTTCTATCCTGCCGAGACCAAGGGCCAGCTCTACATCCCCATGGTCAACAACGTCATGCTCGTGGGCTGCGTCGTCGTGGTGCTGCTGTTCCAGAACTCGGCGCACATGGAGGCCGCGTACGGCCTGGCCATTACCCTGACCATGATGTGCACGACAATGCTGCTCTTCTTCTATCTGCACGTGGAGCGCAATCTCAAGGTCGCGCCGTGGATCTTTGCCGCCTTCTTCCTTTTGCTCGAGGGTTTCTTCTTTGTGAGCTCGCTCACCAAGTTCTTCCACGGCGGCTATTTCACCATCCTTATGGCCGCGCTCATCATGGGCATCATGGTGTGCTGGTACAACGGCACGGCGGTCGAGCAACGTCAGTTTACGCTGCTGCCGCTGCGCAGCTATCTGCCGCAGCTCAAACGCCTGCGCGACGACGATCGCTACGAGCTCATGAGCGACAACATCGTGTACCTGACCAAGGACACCAACACCGACTATATCGACCGCGATATCGTCTACTCGATTTTGGATAAGCACCCCAAGCGCGCTCGTGCCTGGTGGTTCGTGAATGTCGAGACCATGGAGGAGCCGCATACCTTTGCCTACTCGGTCGAGACGTTCGGCACCGACTACGTGTTCCGCGTGCATCTGTATCTGGGCTACAAGATCAACCAGCGCGTCAATGCTTACCTGCGTCAGGTTGTTCAGGATCTGGCTGCCAGCGGCGAGCTGCCGGCGCAGACGCATGACTACTCGGTCTACAAGGACCCGGGCAACATCGGTACGTTTAAGTTCGTCATGATCCGCAAGCTGCTGGCGCCCGAAAGCGACGTGGAGCCCAGCGAGCGTACGGCCATCACGCTCAAGTACATCATCCGCCGCGCCGCCGGCACGCCTGCGCGCTGGTACGGCCTGGAGAACTCCAACGTGAGCTTTGAGTACGTGCCGCTGTTCACCAAGTTTAAGGCCGTGAGCAAGATGCAGCGCCTGGCTCCCGACGAGCGTCCGTAGTCGACGTCTGCTGTTTGTCTAGCGACCGCAGGCTGCAAAGGCTATACACTTGAAACCACCACAAGGAGGCCACCACCGCAAAGGTGCCAGTCCCCTTTGTGGTGGTTTTTGTTTTTGAGAGAGGGGCGGGGCGCTGATGGACGTCCGTGCGGACGGCGATATTGCCGAGAACTTTTGGTGGCGGCGTACAACGCTGACGCGTCGCAGTCCTCTGTATGACGCCTGCGTATCGGCGGGGCTGCTAGCCGCGGCGACGATTGTGGGCGCGCTGCTCGACCATCCGGGGCTCGCGCCGAGCATCATGATCGTCTATGTGTTTGCCGTGCAGCTGTGCGCTTTCTTTACCTGGAGCCGCCTGTACTGCCTGCTGAGCTCGGCTGCCGCCGTGGCGCTCTACAACTTCTTGTTTGTCGACCCGCGCTACGCGCTGTCGTTTATCGACCGCGTCTATCCCGGCATGTTCTTTATCATGTTTGCGGTCTCGCTCGTATCGAGCTCGATCGCGCTGGCCCTGCGCCGCGCCTTGGCGCAGGCCGCCGCCAGCGACCGTCGCACGCAGATGGTGCTCGAGACCAACCGCATGCTGCAGCGGTGTGGCGATCAGCAACAGATTGTGCACGCTATGGCAACGCAGCTGGCGCGTCTTTCGGACTGTCCGGTCGTGTGGTATAGCGCCGATGCCGATAACGATGACCTGCTGCCGCGCACGACGTACACGGCCGTGGGCGATGCCGCGCCGGTACACCAGCTGGCGCCGCAGATGCCGCCGCGGCTCTCGGCGTCCGCCTATGTGGGAACGCCGCTCGATGCCACCTATGGCGCCTCGGCGTTCTACGGCATATACCTGACCGTGCGCTCGGGCGACACCATGGTGCGCGCGGGCGATCCCGCCTCGGTGGTGGGGGTGTTCGCCATTGTCGCCGAGCCCGATGCGCTGACGCCCGAGGAGCGGACGCTTGCCGATGCCATCGTGAGCGAAGGCGAGCTGGCGCTCGATCGCGCCCGCGCCATGGAGGCTCGCGAGGAAGCGGCGGTGCTCGCCAAAAACGAACAGCTGCGTGCCAACTTGCTGCGCTCCATCTCGCACGACCTGCGTACGCCGCTCACCAGTATTTCGGGTAATGCCGACGTGTTGCTCGACCAGGGCTCGACCGGCACGGCCGTGCTCGACGACCAGACACGCCGCGGCATGCTCCTATCCATTCGCTCGGACGCGCAATGGCTCAACGCCACCGTCGAGAACCTGCTCGCCATCACCAAGCTCGAGGGTGGCGGTATGCGCCTGTCGACTACGCTCGAGCTCATGGACGATATCGTCGAGGAGGCGCTGCGCCACGTAAACCCGGCCGTGCGCGAGCACGACCTTAAGGTGGTGGCGTGCGATGAGCCGGCGCTTGTCAACGTCGACGCGCGCCTGATGGTGCAGCTGGTGGTCAATCTGGTGAACAACGCCATCACCTACACGCCCGCGGGCTCGCATATCGTGATCTCGATTGGCGTCGACGATGGGCACGTGGCGTGCTCGGTTGCTGATGATGGCCCGGGCATTGCGCCCGAGGACCGCGAGCGAATCTTTGAGTCGTTCTACACCGCCAACCATGGCCTGGCCGACAGCTGCCGCAGTGTGGGCTTGGGGCTTTCGCTCTGCCGCTCCATTGCGCTGGCACATGGCGGTAGCATAGAGGTTACCGCGGCGGACCCGCACGGTTCGGTCTTTACGATTGAGCTTCCCGCCGCCGACGTTTCGTTTGATAAGGAGTAGCGCTGTGCCGAACTCTGCCGTGAAACCGCTCATCTTGGTCGTTGAGGACGATCCCGCCGTCCGCAACCTTATCGTCGCCGCGCTCGAGGCGCACGGTTTGCGCCATATGGCTGTGGAGACCGCCCACGCCGCCATCGCCGCCGCTTCGTCGCAGGCGCCGAGCGTTGTGCTGCTCGATCTGGGCCTGCCCGATATGGACGGCGTCAAGGTGGTGGAGTCGGTGCGCACGTGGTCGGGCATGCCGATCATCGTGGTTTCGGCGCGCAGCGAGGACGCGGACAAGATCCGAGCGCTCGATGCCGGTGCCGATGACTACCTGACTAAGCCGTTTTCGGTCGAGGAGCTGCTCGCGCGCATCCGCACGACGCTCAGGCGCCTTTCGTATGCGCAAACGGGCGGCGTTGCCTCCGAGGGCTCGTTCGATACCGGCGAGCTGCATATCGATTTTGATGCCGGCATCGCCACGATGGATGGCGAGGAACTGCATCTGACGCCGATCGAGTACAAGCTCTTGTGCCTGCTGGCGCACAACGCCGACAAGGTGCTGACGCACCAATTTATCCTGCACGAGATTTGGGGTACGGCGACCAAGAGCGACCTGGCGAGCCTGCGTGTCTTTATGGGCACACTGCGCAAAAAGATCGAGTCCGACCCCGCGCACCCGCGCTATATCCAGACGCACGTGGGTATCGGCTACCGCCTGGTCATCCAAGGGTAGGACGGCACCCGCCATCCCAATATGAGTTGCGGTGAAATACGGTCTAAATTTGCCTAATTCCAGGCAAAACAGTCCGTATTCCACCGCAACTTTGTTATCTGCCCTTAGGCTTGCTGGCGTAGAACTTCTTCTTTTTGGGCTTGCCGGCGGGGGAGGGTTTGCCGGCAAAGTTGGACTTGCCGTTGCCGGCCTGCGCGTGCGCGGGTACTGCCGCACGGGGCTTGCGGGCCTCGGGGTTGCGCAGCTCCTCGGTTCGCTCGGCAATTTCCTCGGCGCTAAAGCCGACCTCGGCCATGGCGTCCTCGATGGGCAGGCGGCGCACGATATAGCAATGGTGCACCTTCTGGTTGCGTGCGAAGTCCTCGGGGATGGTCTGCGCCGTTATGTCCTGTAGCACCACGCCCGCGCGTGCGAGCTTGCGTGTCTCGGGGCGGAAGCCTCGCAGGTTGCAGCTAAAGATGGCATGGCCGCCCTGTGCGAGCAGGCGCGATACGCCGGCCAAAAGCTCAACATGGTCGCGCTGAACATCCCAGGTGCGGCGGCCCATCTTGGACGAGTTCGAAAACGTGGGCGGATCGACAAAGATCAGGTCCCAGCGGTTGCGCGTCTGGCGCTGGTCGCGAATCCAGGCGAGCACGTCGTCGCGCACAAAGTGGTGTTGCGATCCCACAAAGCCGTTCTGGCGCATGTTGCGCTCGGCCCAGTCCAGGTAGGTGTTGGAGAGGTCGACCGTCACGGTTTCCTCGACGCCGCCGTCGGCCGCATAGCAGGTAGCGGTGCCGGTGTAGGCGAACAGGTTGAGGAAGCGGCGTGCCTGCTTGGCGTGCTCGCGCACCAGATCGCGCGTGACGCGGTGGTCCAAGAAGATGCCCACGTCCAGGTAGTCGTCAAAGTTGACGGCAAAGGTAAGACCGCCTTC
>ONZX01000891.1_pt1 | contig 16837 bp, 6 predicted proteins | sample 1671831 | NCBI WGS metagenome assembly ONZX01 (sample SAMN06348197, study PRJEB24527) | human gut metagenome | reverse complement strand
ACTTCGTAGGAAGCTATCCGTCCTTCTTCGCTGTCTTGCCGCGGAGTGTAGCGGATGCCTTTTACTGTGGCTTCTTGGGATAGGGCAAGATGCACCTCATGGGGGTAGGGGGCTATGTAGAACTGGTTGTGTACCGTGTGCCAATAGCTGTTTATGTTACCGTCTGCCGCCAGCTTCATGCTGTTGTCCGCATCGCTGTCTGCGGAGACCACTGTCTGTCTCTGGGATGCTCCGCTGATGTTTTTCAGGATGCTTACGTCCAGTTCGGCTGCCGAAGCCCACTTCCTGCCGTGCATTTCGGACAAGGGGATGAATTTGAAGTAACGGGCGGTGACGGGTGTTTCCAATGTTATGGTTTGGGCGGACGTCAGATTGGAGAATGTGCCTTTGACGGTGCCTTCCCAATTCTTTCCGTCTTTGCTGAAGCTTAGCTCGTAGTCTTTGACGTGGCCGTTGTCATTGGAATGTCGCGCCGTGTAGATGAACTTGTCCACTACCAGCAGGGAAGCCATGTCTACCACAATGCTGTGAGGGAACTCCGGAACGGGTTCGTGCCAGCGGGTGTGCCAATGTGTGGAAGGGTCTCCGTCGATGGCGTTTTGCGCCTCTTCTCCTTGGCTGTCGCTGCTGGAGAAGACTATCTTCCATGCCGAGTGGTCTACGAATATGGGTAGTTCCACAGTGGTGACAAGGCTCTTGCCCAACTTTTCGGAAACAGCGTATGTCTGTACCTTTCCACCGTCGATGAACTCGAACGGTGCCGTGTATTCCCGGTATCCGTTGCCGTCAAGGCTGTAGAAGATGGTGGCTTCCGGAGTTCCGGTACTCATTTGCAGATAGCCGTTGTTGTCGCGCTCTGCCATTACGGGCATGCAGGCAGGCATCTGTACACGCGCTTTCCTGGTAAGCTCGCTTTGCGTGTAGCTTCTTTCCAGAGGCATCATGATGAAGCCGAATGCTACGGGAGCTGCTTGCAGTTCGTATTTCTTCATCGGGCCAGGGCCGCAGCTTGCGTTGCCCAGGGGACGGTTGTGGGCATCGAGGCAAAGAACTGTCTCCTTGCGCATCGGGATGTCGTATTTGTGAATCAGTTTTTGCAGATGGTCGGGGTCTGCCATGTCTTGCGCTCTGACATGCAGGGCGGAAGCCGCCATTTGGCCGCCTGCCACGAACACGAAGCCCATACCGTCGGCGTTGGTGATGGAAATCCAGCGCACCTCTTCGTGGTTGCCCATCTCCTGAGGCTTTACATAGTCCACCCATTGGTCCGATACTGTGCTTTCGTATACGCCTATTGGAGTGGCGTCCTTGCGGTCTGTGTAGTTTTCCCATGGGCCACGTCCATACCAGCGCATACGCTCGAAGCCTTCGGGCAGTTCCATCCGATAGCCCACGCGCGGAATGATTTCGCCGTCGGATACCGGCATGATGACGCTGTTCACCATGATGGAACCGTCGGCATTTACGGTGTATTCTATTTCTGTGCGATACTCAAAACCGAGTTTACCTTTGTGGCAGTTCCGGATGTGCAGGGTTATTCTGTCCTCTTCTTGGTGGGTTTCCCATTTGCCGGTTTCCGCTTGCAGCTGGTAAAGGCCTTTGCGTTGCCAATCGCCACTTACCTGTTTATCGTTGTCGGTGGGAGCACGGAAGAGGTTCAGTTCGAGTCCTTTACTTATCAGGGGGATATTATTCAATGTATATGCCGATAAAGTTCCTTCTTCCTTGGAGAAGACAGCTTCAAAACGTTCACCTTTCACCACCAATGCGTCGGCAGTTTCGTTTAGATTGATGTTTCCTTTTTCGGGTACGAATATAGGTTTCTCGCTGCTTGATAGCTTGAATTGTTCGGTGGCTACCTCGTAGTCGGCTTTTGCCCATTCGGTATCTCTTTTTTGGCAGAAACTGAAATTGATAAAGTATTCTGCTCCGGGTACCTTCGTTGCGGGTATGTCTGGCAGGGTGATGACTTTGCTTGCCTGTGCTTCCAGCTTCAAATCTTCCAGATTGCCTGAGCAGACGGTCCTTCCATCTTCCGTTATTTCGTATCTCCCGTAGAGGTCTTCCATATTGGCATGGAATCGCTTGTTGCTGATTCTATATTTGCCATTCCCTAATGCTTCTATGCGGATGGGTTGATGTATCTTCTTCATTTCATAGGATTTGGCAGATAATGTACGGTCGGAGAAGATGACGCCGTTGGTACAGAAGTTACCGTCGTTGGGCTTGTCACCAAAGTCACCGCCTACGGCCATGTAGAAGCCTTTGCCGTCGGGAGTGGGCATACGCAGGCTTTGGTCCACCCAATCCCAGATGAAACCTCCGATGAGTGCCGGATAGCGTTCGTAGGTTTCCCAGTATTCCTTGAAGTTTCCTATGGAATTTCCCATGGCATGGGCATACTCGCATACTACGTGAGGTTTCACGATCTCGCCCTTTTGTATTTTCTCCAATCGTTCACGGCCTACGTTTTCCAGCCAGTCCACACTTGGGTACATGCAACTGGTCACGTCGCAGAAGGAACTGTTTCCCTCGTAGTGGGTGGGGCGGGTAGTATCCAAACGTTTGATGGCCTTTTCAGCAGTGGAGAAGTTGTTTCCGTTTCCCGATTCGTTGCCCATGGACCACATTACGATGGAAGCGTGGTTACGGAAACGTTTCACTTAGTTCTCGTTGCGCTCGGTGAATGATTTTTCCCACTGTGGCTCGTGTGAGAGACGCATTTCGCCGTGGCACTCTACATTGGCTTCTGCCAATACATAGATGCCATAGCGGTCGCATAGGTCGTAAAAGTAAGGGTTGTTGGGGTAATGGGAGGTACGGACAGCATTTACGTTCAGCGCTTTCATTAGTTGTACGTCCTTTTCCATCTCTTCTTTGGAGACGGTACGGCCATTCAATGGGCTGTGATCGTGGCGGTTGACACCTTTGAAAAGAGTGGGTTTGCCGTTAATCAGCAGTTGTCCGTTTTTGGCAAACTCTATTTCGCGGAAGCCTACCTTTACACTACGTAGGTCTGTCACTTTTCCTTTCTGTTTTAGGGTCAGGGTCAGGTTGTAGAGGCTGGGTGTTTCGGCTGTCCATTTCAGTGGGTTCTTCACATCGAATTCCAGATGGGTACTACCTATTTTTGTGGCGTGGATAGTGCGTGATAGCACTTCCTTTCCTTCTGTGTCGGAGAGCTTCACTATGAGTTCGGCAGAACTTTTCTTACCGGTGATTTCCACGTCCAAAAAAACTGTAGCATTACGATAATCTCCGTCCAAGTCGGTTCGGAAGAAGAAGTCCCTAATTTGCGTGTGTGGTGCTGACCATAGGAATACATCGCGGAAGATACCGCTGAACCGCCAGAAATCTTGACATTCAAGAAAACTTCCATCGGTGAAACGGTACACTTCAACTGCCAATGTGTTTTTTCCTTCTTGTAAATAGGGAGTCAGATTGAACTCGGCAGGTAAGTAGCTGTCTTCTGAATAGCCCACTTTTTTACCGTTCAACCAAAGATAGAAACCTGCTTCCACTCCATTGAAGCGAATAAATACATCTCTGCCCTTCCAAGATGTGGGCAAAGTGAATTCACGTCGGTAACTGCCTACGGGATTGGGCATGTTGGCAAAAGTATAGTCTGCCGGGCGAGGTTGGATGACGTTGGGCCATTGTACTCCTTTACTGTAATCACAGAAAGGGTAAATGGTATTACAATACAAAGGCTTGTCCCAGGGCTTATTATGGCGTACAGCCTCTATCTGCCATGTGGCGGGCACTTTGATGTTATCCCAGCCACTTACGTCGTAGTTGGGCTTGAAGAAATCCTTCGGCCGTTTTTCGGGATCGGCCACCCAATGGAATTTCCATGTACCGTTCAGAGTTTGATAATAGGGGGATTCCTCGATGCTCAGGCGTAGGGCTTGTCCTTCGTCGGCAAAGGGAATAGCGGTTTGGCATGCCGTTTCTTTGTTCACTCCCGAAATGTTCAGGTCATTCCATTCGGGTTGTTCGTGAGTTTGTGCTGTTGCGGTAGCAAGCAGCCCGGTGAATGCGATACTCAAAAAAGAGCTTCTTTTCATAAATACAGATGGTATAAGATGATTAAGTATTAGTGATTTCCTGTCCTTCCTTCACGTTCTTCTTTTGCTGTTCGCAGTATTGACGGGGTGGCATTCCGTAACGTTGTGAAAAAGCTTTATAGAAAGTGCTTCGGTTGGTGAATCCCGTGCGGTCCATCAGCTCTTCGATGGTGAAGTTGCTGGAGACTAACAAGCGTTCCGCCGTGGAGAGGCGGTATTCTTTGATGATGTCGGCAGGCGATTTGTCAGTAAGTGGTTTCAGTTTGCGGTAGAACTGCCGGCTGCTGTAGCCCATTTCCTTACTCAAAAGTTCTACTTGCAGGTCTGGATTGGCTAAGTTCTTTTCAATGACTTCTGTCATTTTCTCTAAGAATTCTTGTTCTTCTTTGTGCAAGCAGCTTCCTTCTTTCCAGGTAAAGGTGCTGAGTGCCGAACTATAATATTCCTTCAGGTTTTCTTCGCGGCGGATGAGATGATAGACCATCTTTTCCAAATATTTCACATTGAAAGGCTTGGTGACATAGGCATCCGCCCCCGATTCCAGTCCTTTTACTTGGTCGTCTTCGTGATGCAGTGCTGAGAGCAGGATTAGGGGAATATGGCTCCACAGCTTGTGTTGCTTGATGGTGGAGGTGAAGGATAACCCATCTATATCGGGCATCATCACGTCTGAGATGATGAGATCTGGCTGTCGTTGCTCCAGGCTGTCTAATGCCTTTTGGGCATTATTGAAAGAGAGTACGTTGTATTTCTCTGTGAATATTTCGGATACGAACCACAGCATGGAAGGGTCATCATCTATCACCATGACCGTCTGCTTGTTTGCGTCGAATTCTTGGGTGTATTTTTCGGGCAATTCTTGCACTTCTTCGGTGGGAATGCTTGGAGAAGCCGCTTCGTATGCAGTTTGCGGTACTTCTTGTCCGTTTGGGGGGAGCGAGGGAAGGCTTACAGTGAAGGTGGTCAGTTCGCCCGGTGTGCTTTCGATGTTTATGTCTCCTTCCAACAGGGTCACCATGTTTTTGCAGATGGCCAACCCCAGTCCGTTTCTTGAGTTTTTGCCGTTCATCTCCACGGAGTCGAGAATCTTATAGCGGTCGAATATCTTTCCGAGATTTTCCGGTGTGATGCCTTTGCCGGTATTGGCTATCTTCAAAATAAGACGTTCGTTTTTCGTGTACAATGTTACGCTGATGTTCCCCTTGTCGGGTGTGTACTTGAAAGCGTTGGATATGAGGTTTCCGGCTATTTTGTTGAAGCAGCTCAGGTCGGTGTTCCATGTCAGTTCGGGGGCTATGTCAAGGCAGTAGTTCATTTCTCTGTTTTCCGCCATGTCACCGAAGGATTCGGCGATGTCCCTTAACTTTTCGGAAACAGGTTGCGGCTGTATGGAGAGCATTTTGTTTTCCGTTTCCACTCTTCTGAACTCCAGCAATTCCACAATGAGACCATTCAGCTTTTCCACATTTTGCTGAATCATCTTGGCGTAGCGGTGCGTGTAGATATCTGTCTCCTTGTGGGTGAGTATCTTCTCGCACGGTCCCTGAATCAGGGTGAGGGGGGTGCAAAACTCGTGGGTGATGTTGGTGAAGAAGCGTAGTTTTGATTCATAGACTTCCTCTTTTTTCTGTCGTTCCATTTTCTTCATCATGTGCTGCCGCTTCAGGCGGTAGGTATAGAATGCATAGGCGACTATGCCTGTACATAATAGTAACCCTAACAAAAAGTAGCCCACATAGGCCCAGGTACTGAGATACCAGGGAGGAGCGATGTAAATGGTGAAGGCTTGCGGATGGCTTTCTTTACCGTTGATGTTGTTGCGGTATTTCACAAACAGAGTATATTCTCCGGGGGAAAGGTTGGAGAAGATGGCATTGGGTGAAACTCCGTTTTCTATCCATTGGTCGCTTGCTTCCTTTAGTTTATAGGAGTAGAAATAGTCGTTTCCGTTAATGTAGTCTGTTATCCGGAAGTTGAGCTGGAAGAAGTTGTGTTTGTAGTCCAGTTGTAGCACGGGCTTCCCGTTTTTGTAATGTAAAAAGTCATGCAGGTTGTATTCCTTACCGAAGATGGAAAGTCCTTTCAGGCTGATTTCGGGCATATAGTCCGTGGTGATGTAAGAATCGGGCTTCACGGTGACGAAGCCGTTTACACCTCCAAAGAAAAGGATTCCCGTAGCATTGTCTTTGTAGAAGGCTCCATCACTAAATTCGGTCACGGCCAGTCCGTTTCCGTTGTTGTAGGTCTGCTTGGTCTGTTCTTGGGGATTGAGTCTCATTAATCCTTGATTGGTACTCACCCAGAGATTGCCTCGGTTGTCCTCCAAGATACCATGTACGGTGCTGTTGGTGTAGAGCTTTGCACTGATGCTGTCTGGGTTTCCGTCTTCGTTTGAGTAGAAGCGGAGAAGCCCTGATCCAGTGCCCAGCCAGTAGCCTTGCTCGTTTTTGTGTATGGCGAACACATCGTTGGCGGTTTGGCTGTTTACCAAGTTGTTGAAGCGGAACTGTGCCATTTCTCCAGTACGTACATCAATGCGGTAGGCTCCGAGCCCTCTGTTCCCGAACCACAGCGTAGAGCTGCTTTCACGGTAGGAGGTGAAAAAATAGTTTGATGCCATATGTCCGTTACTCACCAAAGTCCGTGTAGCATGCTTCACAATAGGATCTTTTCTCTGATTTTCTAGTGTCACCTTTACGATTCCTTCGCCCACGGTGGAAATCCAAAGTGTACTGTCATTGGTTTGATCAATGGAGTGCACATATTTCACTTTGGTTCCATTGGCTTGTACCGCCAGTTCTTTCAATTGGTGGGTAGAGTAGGAATAATAATTGATTCCGTTTTCCGTACCTATCCAAAGTCGGTCTTTTCCACCGGGTGCAAAACAGTAGACGGAGTTGTCAGTCAATGTGCTGTTACCGGTGATGAGACGATCATGTTTTTCGGGTGTATTGTTGACAAGATAATTCGGTATACGCAATATGCCACTGCCTTTGGTTCCTATCCATAAGGTTTGCTGTGGGTCGAGGTAAAGGCTGCGTACCGGGTTGTTCACCTGATATGCGGGAGTGTTGAGCAGGGTGTTGGTCATGGTGAATGTGTCATTGTAAAGCATGTATAACCCTTCTCCGTCGGTAGCTACCCATACGATATCTTGAAATTTGTCTTTCATCAGACAGAAGATGCCCGACTGTATTTCAGTGTATTCTATACGGTATTTAATCTTTTGGTTTGCTTCATATTTCAGTACTATCAAGCCGCTGCTTTTGAAACCGATACAGAAGTCATTTTCTCGTTTGATGATGGAAGATACTTCACCTCGTTTTTCTATTTCGTCTTTCAGGTCGGCAATGTAGTAACACTGTCGGTTGCTGAAACTATATTCGTAGAGGGCATAGGTTTCATCAATGAAGTAGGCTGAATCTTCTCCGATGAAGGCATGCTTCAAGCCGTGATGTCCAAATGGCTTTTCCGGAATCAGTGTCACGCTTTTTCCCGTGTGGTTCAGACGATAGCAACGAGTGTTGTTTCCAGTTGCGAATATCCAAAGCAGGTTGTTGGAATCAATGGTCATGGACAGTACTTTATTAAAATCCATGGAAGAGATGTTTAACTGGAGAAATTTCTGGTTCTCTTGTTGGTAGTGATACAGATTTCCGTCATCTTTCAGCACTAACATGCACTTGTTTTTGCTTCGTGCCAAGAAGATGTTGTCCTTGAATTCGGTAAAGGTCCGGCAGGTCTGTCGGTATGTATCCAATCTGTCTAACCCGTAGTTGGTTTGTAACCACAGTATGCCTGGCTCTGATTCTACGATCTGGCTGATAATGTTGCCTGACAATAGGTTGCGTGACACATCAACGGGCGTATATAGGTGGATATTGTTGCCGTCAAACACGTTCAGTCCGTCGCATGTTCCTATCCATAGTACACCTTGGCTATCTTGGTAAAGGGATTGGATGGCACTATTGGAAAGACCGTTTTTATTGGAGAATTGCCGTAGGCTGTAAGCGTACACAAAATCCGGAAAACAGCATAAGAGGCTGATAAGCAATAAAATCGTATGGCCTTTCCAGTATATGTCTTTCATGTGGCTTGTTGTATTGATTTTAAGTTGCAAAGATATATTTTAAGGTGGAAACAGTCAATATTTGCAATATATTTCTTTAGTTGTAGGCTTACAGTTTGCTTTGTATCTGCTCCGTATCCTTAGAAATGTATTTGTACGGAGCAGATAGGTATGGATATGATTAGCGAATGACCGCAGCGAATCCACCGTTGCGTGCCAAACGGACTGTGATATGGTTGCCTTTCTTCAAGGATTGTTCTTGCTTGCGATAGTCCATGGCTTGGTGGTCAGCGTTGATGCCGTCTTCAAAAGAGGTCATGAGATAATTTTTTCCTTCTTGCAGGAAATCAAGGGAGATGTTAAAGACCCGTTCACGTTCGCGGTTGTTGGTCATGCCTCCTATATACCATTGTTCTCCTTTGCGTTTGGCCACGATGGCATATTCTCCTGCTTTGGCTTCGAGAGCGATGGTTTCGTCCCATGTTTGGGGTACTTGGGTGATGAAACGTGTACACTCGTCGTTGCGATAATAGAGGGTAGGATTGTCTGCCATCATCTGCAGGCCGGTTTCAAAAAGAACAAAGAGTGCCATCTGATAGGCACGTGTGCCGATGCTGGCAGAATTGGGACGTTCGGAATGGTAGACTTCAGGCTGCATGCTAAGCATGGCGCCGGGAGTATAGTCCATGGCTCCTACTGCGTTGCGTATGAAGGGGAAATAGACACTGTTGTCGGGACGGCATCCGCCCATTTGCTCCATACCTCTTACGCCTTCGTAGGAGAGTACGTTTGGGTATTTGTATTCTAATCCGGCAGGTTTGAAAGCACCGTGAAAGTCAACGAAGAGATGGTGTTTGGCGGCTTCATGTGCTACGCGTTCATAGAAGTTTACCATCCATTGGTCGCTACGATCCATGAAATCTATCTTTACGCCTTTCACACCCCACTTTTCGAAAGTTTCGAATAGGTCAAAGTGGTTTTCTACCGTAAGCCAAGTGAGCCATAACACAATGCCTACGTTTTTTTCTTTGCCGTAGCGGATGAGTTCGTGTATGTCTACCGAGGGATTGGGTTTATAGGGGTTGCGGGTGTTCATGGCCCAGCCTTCGTCCATTACTATATATTCTACGCCGTAGTGGGATGCGAAGTCGATGAAGTATTTGTAGGTGTCAAGGTTGCAACCTGCTTTGAAGTCCACGTCGGGGCCGTAGGGTGTGGCTCCGTTCCACCATTCCCAGCTGGCTAGTCCTGGTTTAATCCAAGAGGTGTTTTCTATGACATTCTTTTCAGCGAGGCGATAGGATAGAGTGTTTTCTATAAGTTTGCGGTCATCGTCGGTAATGACGAAGTAACGCCATGGATAACTGCGCTTGCCTGCGGTACGGGCTATGCAGTTGGCTTCTTTCAGAATCTTGAGACTGCGGTCACCGTCTTCTCCGAATTCAAGAGGCAGACGGGGGAAGACGGCGGTAATGCCGCCTTGTCCATCGTTTTTCAGAAACATGGCGGGATAGTCTGTCAGATTGGTTTCACTCATGAGGATTTTGTCACCTTTGGGTGTGCTGGCTAAAAGGGGAAGCAGAGCCATGCGATTGGAGTTTTTCCACTCGCTGCTTGTTTGGTGGCGATATTCTTCTTCATAGGAAGTCTTAAAGCCGTCAGGTTGCTGAAGATGTAGCAGGCAATCATCCACAAAGTTCAGGCGGAGGATTTCATTCATTATTTCTTGCTCGCCTTTCAGGTCAGTAAGGAAGCGGTAGGCGAATCCGTCATCAAAGGCACGGAACTCTACTGAATAGCCTCCTTTAAACTTCAGTAGCAATTGGTTGTAGCGGTTGGTTATAGTAGAGAATTTCAGGGGTACGATGGGAGTCAGTTCCTCGTTTACATTTTGGCGTACTACTTTGTTTAGTTTAGGATGGATGCCCAGCTGGTGGTTGGCAGTTTCCAGACCAATGACACAGTTGTCCATCAGTGTTTGATTTCCTTGGGTTACATCATATTGGATTTGATCGGTCAGCTCCACCGAGATGCGGATGTTTCCGCTGGGTGAGGCCAGTTGATGTACTTTCTGTCCGAAAGCGGTCAGTGAGAGGCAGAGAACTGCCGAGAGTAGGAATTGTTTTTTCATGTTCTTAGCTTTTGGATTTTTACAATATACAAAAGTAGTTTGTATTCTGTAGGAAATGTATGCTATTTATGACATAAATATATAAAATCATGCCACAGACGACTTTTTACATATCTATGTCGCGAATCTGTACAGTATGAGAGTGAAGGATGGGCTATTTTTGTTACCAACATTCCACATGTCAGAAAACTATTGTTGCCGGATGGAGGCTAAAGAGAGAAGGTGAAAGAGCGGTTTGCGGTTAGAGGAGGCAGCACATTTATAACAAAGAATGCGGTGGTTTATATCGAATTGACATTATCTTTTACGAAAAAACAATAATAACAAAACCATGAAAAAGAGACGAATACTGATGGGGAAGACCCATCTGATAGCGGGAGCCGTGATGTTGGCCGTTGCAGGAGGACAATTATCGGCTCAGACCGTTGCACCGAAGAAAGCAAAAGCGTACATGGTGGCAGATGCCCACTTGGACACGCAGTGGAACTGGGACATTCAGACTACTATTAAGGATTATGTTTGGAATACCTTGAATCAGAACCTTTTCCTTTTGAACCAGTACCCCGACTATATCTTTAATTTTGAAGGTGGAGTGAAATATGCTTGGATGAAGGAATATTATCCTCGTGAATACGAACTGATGAAGGCTTTTGTAAAGGCAGGTCGATGGCATGTGAGTGGGGCCAGTTGGGATGCTACCGACACTTTGGTGCCGTCTGTTGAATCGTTTATTCGCAACATTATGCTGGGGCAGGAGTTCTATCGTAAGGAGCTGGGGGTAGAAAGTACCGACATCTTCCTTCCCGATTGCTTCGGATTCGGTTGGACATTGCCTACTGTTGCTGCCCATTGTGGACTGATAGGTTTCTCTTCACAGAAGCTGGATTGGCGTAACAATCCTTTCTACGGTAAGAGCAAGCATCCCTTTACCATCGGACTGTGGAAAGGAGTGGATGGAGCGTCCGTCATGCTGGCTCACGGATATGATTACGGTCGTCGTTGGGATAATGAAGACCTTTCAGAAAATAGATATTTGATGGAACTCTCCAAATGCACTCCCCTGAATACCGTTTACCGCTACTATGGAACAGGTGATGTGGGCGGTTCACCTACCATCGCTTCTGTGGCTTCCGTGGAGAAAGGTATCAAGGGAGACGGTCCGTTGAAGATTATCAGTGCAGCCAGTGACCAGTTGTTCAAGGATTACCAGCCCTATGGCAGCCATCCCGAGCTCCCCGTATTTGACGGTGAATTGCTGATGGACGTTCATGGAACCGGCTGCTACACATCACAGGCTGCTATGAAACTCTATAATCGTCAAAATGAACTTTTGGGTGATGCCGCTGAACGTGCTTCTGTGGCTGCTGCCCTTTTGGGGGTTGCCGAATATCCTGGCAAGAGTCTGACGGAGTCTTGGCAGCGCTTCATATTCCACCAATTCCACGATGATTTGACTGGTACCAGCATTCCCCGTGCCTATGAATTTTCTTGGAACGATGAACTTCTCTCTCTGAAACAGTTCTCCTGTATCCTGACTCATTCTGTGGGAAGTGTGGCAGGCAAGCTTGATACTCGTGTCAAGGGGATTCCCGTAGTGCTCTATAACGCTTCGGGCTTCAAGGCTACAGATGTGGTGACCATCGAAGTGGAGGCTTCTCGTTTTCCCAAAAGTGTGGCTGTATATAACGAACAAGGCAAGTTGGTGGTTTCTCAGTTGGTTTCATATACTGATGGAAAGGTCCGCTTGTTAGTAGAAGCCACTGTACCCGCCAATGGATACGCAGTTTACGATGTCCGCCTCTCCGGCGAAGGAAAAGAGATGTCTGCTGTTGAAGCTGCAAGTGTTGAAAATTCGTTCTACAAACTGACATTGAATGAGAACGGTGACATTACTTCACTGTTCGACAAGAGAATCAACAAGGAATTGGTAAAGGCTGGTAAGGCTATTCGTTTAGCCCTCTTCACTGAAAACAAGTCATTCGAATGGCCGGCATGGGAGATATTGAAAGAGACTGTGGACGCTACTCCTATCTCCATCACCGAGGATGTGAAAGTGACTCTTTGCGAAAACGGTGCATTACGTAAGACTCTCTGCGTGGAGAAACGTCACGATGATTCTTTTTTCCGCCAGTACATCCATTTGTATGAAGGTGTATTGGCCCACCGCATTGACTTTACTAACGAAGTGGACTGGCAGTCTACCAACGCTCTGTTGAAGGCTGAGTTTCCCCTCAATTTGAATAATGAGGTGGCCACTTACGACTTGGGCGTAGGCAGCGTGCAGAGAGGAAACAACATCTTGACCGCTTACGAAGTATATGCTCAATATTGGGCAGATTTAACGGACGCTAACGGTTCTTATGGCGTTTCCATCATGAACGACAGCAAATATGGCTGGGACAAGCCCCTGCGTCTCACTTTGCTGCACACTCCGAAGACAAAAAAGAACTATGCTTATCAAGATCGTCAGGACTTCGGTCACCATACCTTTACTTACAGCTTGGTAGGTCATGTGGGCGCTTTGGACGTAGTTCAAACCCGCGAGAATGCTGAGTTGCTGAACCAGCGCATCAAGGCGTTCGTTGTTGGAAAGCATCGCGGCGAATTAGGTAAGAGCTATTCATTGGCTTTTTCCGATAACCGGAATGTACTTATTAAAGCCTTAAAGAAAGCCGAAAGTTCAGATGAATATGTGGTACGCGTGTATGAAGCCGCAGGCAAGCAGGCGCAGAAAGCCTCGATTGTCTTTGCCGACAACCTTGTGGCTGCTGTAGAAGCAGATGGTACGGAAAAGACCATCGGTAAGGCTACATTCAGTGGAAATCGCTTGGAAGTGTCAGTCAATCCAAACAGCATTAAGACCTACAAGGTACGTTTTGCTTCCAATAAAAAGGTGCAGACGGTGGCCGAACCATTGCCCCTTGTTTATGATAAGAAGTGCTTCAGTTGGAACGAGTTCAAGGCTGCTGCCAACTTTGAGTCTGGTTATTCTTATGCTGCTGAATTGATACCTGCCGAGATGAATGTGCATGGAGTGCCTTTCAAATTGGAGACACGTGAAGAGCTGAATGGTATGGCTTGCAAGGGCAATGTACTGAAACTGCCCGCCGACTGTACTTATAACAGACTCTATATCCTTGCTGCTGCCGCTTCTGATAAAGATGTGAAGGGGATATTCCGCGTAGGCAAGTATGTGCAGGAAGTCATTGTTCCTTCTTATACTGGCTTCATCGGTCAGTGGGGGCACACCGGACATACGGAAGGTTATCTGAAAGATGCTGAAGTTGCCTATGTGGGTACGCACCGCCATTCCGGTGAAGGCGATCAGCCGTATGAGTTCACTTACATGTTTAAGTTCGCAATAGACCTGCCAGAAAAGGCTACTGAGGTGGTATTGCCCGATAATAAGGATATTGTTATTTTTGCCGCCACTTTGACTGATGTTGCTGCTACTTCTGTTTGTCCCGCTTCCGAACTGTTCCGTACGGCAAACAAGTGCAATCGCTATCAGACGGAAAGCTCCACAGAGAGAGTGAACATTCTGAAGCAGGACATGGTAATGGGCTATTCAAGCTATGTGAACGAGAAAGAGAAGCCGGCTTTCATGGTAGATGGCGACGAAAACACAAAGTGGTGTGCTATTGCTGAAATGCCCCACTACGTAGACTTTGATTTGGGCGGTGAAAGAAGCATTAATGGCTGGAAGTTACTGAACGCTGCCGGCGAAAACCATTCCTACGTCACTTCCTCCTGCTTTCTGCAAGGTAAGAGCGACAAGAATGGTGAATGGCGCACACTGGACTATGTTTCTGGTAATGGTAAGAATGTACTGAATCGCACGCTAAATAAGTCTGAAAGTGTTCGCTACCTGCGTCTTTTAGTGACACAGCCCATGCAATCGGCTTCTGGTAAAGATGTGCGCATTTATGAAATGGAAGTATACGAATAAACAGTTATTATATTCCCATTTTTCAGATCCTTGTGTCTGTCACCACAGACACAAGGATCTGATGATTCTCAGGTGTAAGTGCTTAATGTGAGTAAGTTAACAACTCTATTGAAGTAAATTTATTGGAAATAACAAATACCTTGAAAAATGAAAATTAAAATATTTGCTGTTGTATGTTTATTAGCTGCTAATCTCTTTACAATATCTGCTCAAAAGTGGTTTACGCCTGAGGCGGAGAAACAAGTGGATGCTCTTTTGAGCCAGGTAGTAGAAGGAAACTACAAGAATAATCGCTATCCTCTACTCCGTAAGCCCTTAATGGAACTTCCTTTAGGCAGTATCAAACCTAAAGGCTGGTTGCACGAAATGCTGGTTCGTCAGAAAAATGGCGCCAGTGGTCAGATGGATGTTCTTTACCCTTCGGTTATGGGCAAACGCAATGGTTGGTTAGGTGGTGATGGAGACCAGTGGGAACGCGGTCCATACTGGATAGACGGTCTACTTCCTTTGGCGTATATACTGGATGATGATGTCTTGAAAGCCAAAGTGCAACCTTGGATAGAATGGGCTTTGCAGAGCCAGCGTGAGGACGGATTCTTCGGTCCTGAAAAAGATTATCCGGGAGAGCCTGGACTGCAACGTGATAACTCGCAAGACTGGTGGCCGCGTATGGTCGTGCTGAAAATCCTACAGCAGTATTATTCGGCAACGAACGATAAGAGAGTCGTCGCTTTTATGACAAAATATTTCCGTTATCAACTGAATACCTTGCCGCAAAAACCTTTAGGACACTGGAGCAGTTGGGCAGAATTCCGTGCTTGTGACAATTTGCAAGCTGTATATTGGCTTTATAATCTTACGGGGGAGGATTTTTTGCTTGAATTGGGGCATTTGCTGCACCGGCAGAGTTTCAGTTTCATAGATATGGTAGATAGGGGAGACTTGCGCAGACCCTGCACTATACACTGTGTTAATTTGGCACAAGGCATCAAAGAACCGATTATTTATTATCTGCAAGATACCGACCGGAAATATATTGATGCTGTCAAGGAAGGCTTTCGAGATATTCGCCGGTTCCACGGACAGCCGCAAGGCATGTATGGAGGCGATGAGGCTTTGCATGGAAACAATCCTACACAAGGCTCGGAGTTGTGTTCGGCCGTAGAGTTGATGTACTCGCTGGAAAAAATGGTGGAGATTACAGGAGACATAGACTTTGCCGACCATTTGGAACGCATTGCTTTTAATGCTTTACCAGCCCAAATATCCGATGACTTTATGACTAAGCAATATTTCCAGCAACCGAATCAGGTGATGGTAACACGCCATCGTCGCAACTTCGACCAGGATCATGAAGGGACAGACCTTGCTTTTGGCACTCTGACCGGATACCCATGTTGTTTTTCGAATATGCACCAAGGTTGGCCAAAATTTACACAGCACCTATGGTATGCCACACCTGATAACGGCATTGCAGCCATTGTCTATTCTCCGTCGGAAGTAACAGCCAATGTGGGTGATAATGTACCGGTGGTTATCAGTGAAGATACTTACTATCCGATGGATCATCAGATAACTTTTACCATTAAAGAGGTGAGGAATAAGGTGAAACAAGTGAAATTTCCATTTCACCTGCGTGTTCCGAAGTGGTGCAAGCAAGCTGAAATACGGGTAAATGGAAAGATGGAGCAAACTGTCAAAGGTGGGAAAATAGCTATCGTAGACCGTATATGGAAGCGGAATGATAAGATTGAACTGTATCTGCCCATGGAGGTCTTTACTAGCACTTGGTATGAAAACGCAGTATCTATTGAAAGAGGTCCGTTGGTATATGCCCTGAAAATGGAAGAAAATTGGGAAAAGAAAGAGTTTAAGGATAGTTGGTATGGTTCTTATTATTATCAGGTGACTTCTTCGGATCCATGGAACTACGGATTGGTGGATTTTGACCGTAACAGAATGAACGAGGTGGCCCAAGTAAGTATCAATAGCCAAAAACAGCAATTGGACTTTCCTTGGAATCAGGAAAATGCACCGGTTGAAATAAAGATGAAGGCTCGTCTTATCCCTACTTGGACAGTATATAATGAAATGGCAGGGCCCCAGCCTTTCTCTTTCTGTGGCAGTGCCGAAGGAGGAGAGCAAGAAATCACGCTGATACCCTACGGTTGTACAACCCTGCGTATTTCAGAATTTCCAGTTGTTGGGAAATGATGTTTCCGAAGTATGGGGGAAACGGTGTGTCTGTTTTGTGACAAACTTGTTTTAGAATTCTGCCATGTCCGGAATGTGGACGGTTATGTCACGGATTTATAGTTGGCTTTTAACCTTACTGTCTATTTTTGCAATCGTTTTTAATAGGGTTTATATATTATATAAAAGAAGACTCCTGCAACGGAGTGAAAAACAAGTCGAACAATTTAATGCCGTAGAAAAAAGATGAAAAATTCCAAGAAAGCACTCCTCTGCCTATTGGCATGCGCCTTGGCAGTAACCGGATGCAAGACACAGAAAGAACCGGCTGTGGCAGACAACGCAATGCTGGTCAGATCTACACAAACACTTGATTCAGATCGGAAGAGCGTCGTGTAGGGAAAGAGTGTAGATCTCGGTGGTCGCCG
>ONZX01000889.1_pt1 | contig 16850 bp, 15 predicted proteins | sample 1671831 | NCBI WGS metagenome assembly ONZX01 (sample SAMN06348197, study PRJEB24527) | human gut metagenome | reverse complement strand
TTTAATCCCATAAGCGGTGTTAAAAGAATATTTTCAAAAAATAAACTTTTTGAGACTTTATTTGACATGGCAAAACTTATTATTCTCGGTGCTGTAGTTATCAGTTATCTTAAAGATAAGTGGGATCTTGTTATGAAAATGTATTCATATACGCTTATGCAGGCTATAGAGCTGATAGGAAATATCATTATAGATATCGGAATGCGTATAAGTATGTGGTTTGTTGTTATAGGTGCCGCAGATTTTGCATATCAGAAGTGGAAATTCCATGATGATATGAAGATGTCAAAACAGGAAGTTAAAGACGAATACAAAAATTCAGAGGGTGATCCTAAAGTTAAGAGTCAGCAACGTGCACGTATGCAGCAGGCTTCAAGAAGAAGAATGATGCAGTCAGTGCCACAGGCGGATGTTGTAATTACAAATCCGACTCACTTTGCTGTTGCTATAAAGTATGATAAGAATGAGCATGAGGCTCCTATTGTGCTTGCTAAAGGTGCAGATTTCCTTGCTCAGAAAATCAAGAAAGCTGCAGCAGAAAATTCTATTGAAATAGTAGAAAATAAGCCGCTTGCACGAATGCTTTACCATAATGTTGAGATAGGTGCGGAGATTCCGCCTGAGTTGTATCAGATGGTTGCAGAAGTGCTTGCTTATGTATATAATTTAAAAGGGAAATCTTAAAAAGGGTAATACTAATACTTAAAAGAGTATTTAATTGAAAAATAATGATAAAAGTATGGAGGTATGTATGAAAAGACAGGATATATTTCTAGGCTTATATATCTTGGTACCGGTTGTGTTTTTGATTGTGCCGATTCCAACATTGCTGCTGGATATTTTGATTTTATTTAATATAGGTATTGCGTTAATAATTTTGTTTAATGCTTTATTTTCTAAAGAGGCATTAAACATGTCTATTTTTCCAACGCTGCTTTTGATGACCACACTTTTTAGAATGTCATTGAATGTAAGTTCTACAAGAAACATTCTGTTAAATGGATATGCGGGAAATGTAGTAGAGACATTTGGTCAGTTCGTTGGTGGTGGAAATCTTGTTGTTGGTATGGTTATATTCTTTATATTGATTATTATTCAGTTTATAGTAATCAATAAAGGTTCAGAACGTGTATCTGAGGTTACTGCACGATTCACACTTGATGCCATGCCAGGTAAACAGATGGCTATTGATGCTGATTTGAATACCGGCGCCATAGACGATGCAGAGGCAAAAAGACGCCGTGAAAAGATACAGGATGAATCTACTTTCTTTGGTGCCATGGATGGTGCTACAAAGTATGTAAAAGGTGATGCCACTGCAGGTCTTATTATTACCGGTATTAACATTGTCGGTGGTATTGTAATGGGCATGATGTATAACGGGCTCAGTATCAATGAAGCCTTATCAAAGTATACAATACTTACAATCGGTGATGGACTCTGTAGCCAGATACCATCTTTGCTTATATCTCTTGCAACAGGTGTTCTTGTAACAAAAGCATCAAGTGATGGTGAACTTGGCGATGAGATTGTTGGACAGCTGTTCTCAATGGACAGGGTTCTTATGATGGTTGGTGGTGCTCTTACAGTATTAGGTGTATTTACGCCACTTCCTATATATGTATTTGTTCCTTTTGGTGTAGCACTTATTCTTGCAGGAAGAAAGCTTGGAGATAAGAAGGGTGAAGAACAGATAGAGGAAGAAGTGGAACGTGAGGAGACAGAAGCACAGGAAATCAGGAAGCCGGAGAACGTTGTCAGTCTTCTTAATGTAGACCCTATTGAATTGGAATTTGGTTATGGTATTATTCCTCTTGCCGATGTCAATCAGGGGGGCGACCTTCTTGACAGAGTTGTAATGATACGACGCCAGGTTGCCCTGGAACTTGGTGCTGTAGTGCCTATTATCCGTTTAAGGGATAATATCCAGCTCAATCCTAACCAGTATGTAATTAAGATAAAAGGTATACAGGTGAGTGAAGGTGAGATATTGTTTGACCATTATATGGCTATGAATCCGGGATATGTTGAGGAAGAGATTACAGGTATTCCTACATTTGAACCGTCATTCCATCTTCCGGCAATATGGATAACAGAAAGTCAGAGAGAACGTGCTGAATCACTTGGATATACAGTAGTTGACCCGCCATCAATAATTGCAACACATCTGACAGAAGTTATCAGACAGCATATTGCTGAACTTCTTACACGTCAGGATGTACAGAATCTTATTAATAATATTAAAGAAAACAATTCAACGCTTATTGAAGAGCTTGTGCCTAAACTTCTTGGTGTTGGTGAAATCCAGAAAGTTCTTCAGAATCTTCTTGAAGAAGGCATATCAATAAGGGATCTTGTAACCATATTTGAAACACTTGCAGATCATGCTCCGGTTACAAGAGATACAGATATTCTTACGGAATATGTGAGACAGAGCCTGAAGCGTGCAATATCCGGAAAATATTTTCCACCAAACGAAGTTACTAATGTTGTTACTCTCGATCCGGCGGTTGAACAGGATATTATGGGTTCGGTAAAGAATACAGAACAGGGATCATATCTTACACTTGACCCTGAAAAAACAAAAAAAATTGTTGCCAGTCTTAAAGATGCAATTAAGAAACTTGAAGATATGGGCAAGAATCCGATAGTAATTACATCTCCGATAGTAAGACTTTATTTTAAAAAACTTGTTTCGGATTACATAAAAGATATAATTGTGATTTCATATAATGAAGTTGAATCAAATGTGGAATTACAGTCAGTAGGGATGGTGACAGAATAAGATGATAGTTAAGAAATTTCAGGGCGAAACAGAAAAAGATGCTATTTTAAAGGCTCAGGAAGAATTGGGAAATAATGCCGTAGTTTTAAATGTGAAAACTATTAAGCAGAGAGGAATTTTAAAATTATTTAAAAAGGATGTTGTCGAAGTAACAGCGGCACTTGAAGAAGAAGAATTATCGAAAAAAGCAAACACAGGTGCAAAAGAGTTTGGAAAAGCTTTTGAAGCATCATCATATGCGGGAAATATGCATAAGCAGCCTGATATATCTTCAAGACCTGCAGGCGGTCTTAATCTTTTAGCAGATGAGAAAATATCAGTTTCGAGTGAGTCGGCTGTTATAGAACAGAAACTCGATTCGCTTCACAGCCTTTTACAGAGCCAGATTAATGCAGGTGCATCCAGAAAGAACAGCATGCAGGTTGATGATGAAAAAGAGCGTGATGACATTGCAGCTGAACGCATTGCCGGGAAAAAAGCTGTAGAAGAACGTGAAAATGCCAATATGAAATTTATACGACTGATATACAAAAAACTTGTTGACAATGAAGTGAATGAAAAATTCGCTGATGAAATAATGGCAGATATAGAGAATTCATTAAAAAGAGAGTCTAATATTGACAGTATCCTGTCGGCTGTATATCAGAAAATTATCTTAAAACTTGGTGAGCCAAAACCGATTGAACTTGGTGATAAACCTAAAGTTGTATTTTTTATCGGACCTACAGGAGTAGGAAAGACAACTACAATTGCAAAAATTGCTTCAAGATTCAAACTTGAAGAATATGCCAGAGTGGCATTTGTAACGGCAGATACATACAGAATAGCGGCAGTTGAACAGCTCAATACATACGCTTCAATTATTGACAGCCCCGTAGATGTTATATATAGTGCCGATGAGCTTGAAGAATCACTTGACAAATATAAGAATTATGATTTGATCCTTGTCGATACGGCAGGCCGTTCACATAAATGTGAAGAACAGATGGATGAGCTTAGCGATATGCTCAAAAAAGCTGAAAAGTTAAAAGACAATTTTGACGTTGAGATATATCTTGTTCTTAGTATAACAACAAAATACAAAGACCTGGTAAATATAGCACAGAGATATGAAGATATTAACAACTGGTCTATTATATTTACAAAACTTGATGAGACGTGTTCTCTCGGAAATATACTTAATGTAAGACTGCTTACAGGTGCACAGCTTTCGTATACAACATATGGACAGAATGTGCCTAATGATATTGAACTTATTGACGAACAGGCTTTAGCAAGGAAATTGCTGGGAGGAAGTGAATAATGGATCAGGCAGAAACACTTAGAAATATAATAAAGCTTCAGAATCAGAGAACTGTTACCAATGCCAGAGTAATAACAGTTACGAGTGGCAAAGGTGGTGTCGGTAAGTCAAATACATCAATTAATCTTGCTCTTCAGTTCCAGAAAATGGGAAAGAAAGTAATAATACTTGATGCAGATTTTGGACTTGCCAATGTCGAAGTCATGTTTGGCGTAATTCCGAAATATAACATGGGTGACCTTATATTTAACGGCATGGATATAAAAGATATTATAACAGAAGGACCTGAAGGTGTAGGATTTATATCAGGTGGTTCTGGAATAGCAAAACTTGTCAATCTTGATAAAGAACAGGTGAAAAATCTTGTCGGGAAGCTGTCACAGCTCGAAGAGTTTGCAGATGTTATAATCATAGATACAGGAGCCGGTATATCACCCGCTGTAATGGAATTTATACTTGCATCACCTGAAACAGTGCTTGTGACAACTCCGGAGCCGACTTCTATAACAGACTCATATGCACTCCTTAAAGCACTCAGCATGACAGATTCATATGATTCATCTGTAAATAAAGTAAAGATGCTTGCAAACCGCGTCTCTAATGAGAAAGAGGGCAGAAATCTGTATGAAAAGCTCAACTCAGTTGTGACTAAATTCCTTAATATTAAGATGGAATATTTAGGTCATGTGGTTTATGATGATAATATGACAAAAGCTGTAATGAGCCAGAAACCTGTAACAATTATGTATCCACATTCACCAGCTTCAAGATGTTATGAAAATATAGTGAGTACACTTGAAACAGGTCATGCAGTATCGCAGAATGCAGGTGTAAGAAGTTTCTTCAGAAATGTATTTTCAAGAAAAATGAAAAATGGAGATTGATATGGATAGAATTTTGAGCGTGGGAAACAAAATCGAATTAAGTAAAATTAAAAAGAATAAAGATGACGACGCAGTCACATATGTGAGCCAGATTCTTGATATGAAAGATGAAAAAATTGTTGCAGCAATGCCTATAAGTGAAGGCCACATAGTACCAATTGAGCCTGGAAGCAGGATGCATGCATATTTTTATACAGTAAAAGGTATTTTCAGCTGTGAGATTCTTGTTACTGAAAGAGGTAAAGAAGGTAATATATATATAATGGAAGTTGAATGTACAACGGAACTTAAAAAGTTCCAGAGAAGACAGTTTTATCGTCTTCCATGTACTATTGAAGGATACTTCAGAAAGCTCACAGATACGGAACTTTTAAGATTTCAGCATGATAATATTGTGCCTGAGGATACACAGGATGTTGACAAGGGCATTATTGTCGATATAAGTGGCGGCGGATTAAGAATTATGACTCAAAAGCCGCTTGAAAAGAATAATTATATTTATATCCGCTTTCCGGTGGAGATGAATATAGGTAATAGAGATATTGAAGTTGTCGGAAGAGTAATTCTGTCATTGGAATCTCCAAACAGAAAAGACTGTTATGATAACAGGATACAGTTTAAAGGCATTTCCCATGAATTAAGGGAGACTGTTGTCAAATACATATTTGAACAGCAGCGTATAATTCAAAGAAAGGAAAGGGGAGAGCATTTTGGCAAAGAAAATACTGGTAATTGATGATTCTGCACTCATGAGAAGAGTCATATCTGATATAATTAACTCAGGCGGTGATTATGAAGTTGCGGCAATTGCTAGAGATGGCGTAGAAGGATTTGATTTAATAGTATCTAATCCACATCTTTACAGTGCTGTTATTCTTGATATTAACATGCCTAAGATGAATGGACTGGAACTGCTTGAAAAGCTGCAAAAGAACAGAATAGAGCAGACAGTTATTGTAGTCAGCACTGTTGCAAAAGAAGGTGCAAAAGAAACAATAAAAGCACTTGAACTTGGAGCGTTTGATTTCGTAACAAAGCCGGAAAATTATCTTGAGACAAAGGGCGAAACATTTAAGAACAATATTCACAAGATGCTTGATCTTGCAACCGGAAGCCACAGAAGCAAAGTTGATTTAAGAACAACCTCTTTTGCAAAGCCGGGAAGCGTAGTAAGACCGGCAAAACCGAAGCCGGTAGTTATGCCAAGAAAGCTGGAGCCGGGGAATTTTACTGGCGTTAAGACAGGCAGGAAAAAGATTGTGGCACTTGCATGTTCTACAGGAGGCCCTAAGTCATTACAGCAGGTTATTCCTTATCTTCCTAAGAACCTGGATGCACCGGTTGTGCTTGTACAGCATATGCCGGCTGGATTTACATTTTCTCTTTCTCAGCGTCTTAATGAGATAAGTGAAGTAGAAGTAAAAGAAGCTCAGGAAGGTGATATATTAAAAAATGGTGTGGTATATATTGCACCGGGCGGAAAGCACATGAGGGTCGTGAAAAAAGGCACGGATTATTGTATTAAGTTAAGTGACGAGCCAGCCATAGACGGATTAAGACCGTGTGCCAACGTAATGTATGAGTCGCTCGAAAACTGCCAGTATGATGAGATAACATGTGTTGTACTTACAGGTATGGGAGCGGACGGAACAAAAGGAATACAGGGTCTGGCAGCCCATCATAAAAAACTGCATGTAATTGCACAGGATGCTGATACATGTGTTGTTTATGGAATGCCGAAAGCAATAGCACAGACAGGCCTCGTTGACGAAGTTGTACCTTTGGGCAGCGTGGCAGAAACAATTACGAAGAACGTGGGGGTATCTTAACATGGATGTAAGCCAGTATTTAGAGATATTTATTGATGAATCAAATGAACATTTACAGAGCCTTAGTGATCAGTTAATGATTCTTGAAAAAGAACCTGAAAACAGTGATACAATTAATGAAATTTTCCGTGCCGCACACTCTCTTAAAGGTATGGCAGGAACTATGGGCTATAAGAGAATGCAGAATCTCACACATGATATGGAAAATGTATTCTCAGAAGTAAGAAATGGTAATATGAAGGTCACATCAGACCTTGTTGATGTATTATTTCAGTGCCTTGATGCTCTTGAAGAATATGTTAATAATATTCAGGAGACACAGGATGAAGGAACTAATGATAATGAGCCTATAATTAAGGCACTCAATGCATTTATTGCATCAGAAAATAAAGATGCTGCACCAGCTGAAGAAAAACAGGAACAACAGGCAGAATCTGCACCGGCAGAGAAACTTCAGGCAGATGAACATGGTATCAGCATGGAACTTGCTGATTTTGAAAAGAATGCGGTAAATGAAGCACTTAAAAAAGGAATGCATGTTTACGAGATTAAAGTAACAGTTGACGAAAATTGTATACTTAAAGCTGCAAGAGCTTTTCTTGTATTTAAGAATCTTGAAGGACATGGAGACATTATAAAATCAGATCCTTCAGTACAGGATATCGAAGATGAAAAGTTCGATTTTGATTTTCAGATTGTTATTTTAACAGAGGAAAGTTTTGATGATATCATCAAGATAATTAAGAATGTATCTGAAATCAAAGATGCTGATGGTGAAGAAATAACGAAGGCTTTTCCGGAAGAAAAGACCGAAGAGGAGCCAAAAGAAGAAAAGACAGAAGAAAAAGCTAAGCAGGCTTCAAAAGCACAGTCATCAAATGATAAGAAAGATGCTAATGGTTCAAAGAAGCCGGCAGGTGCAAAACAGCAGGCTGCCAATAGTAAAGCAAAGCCTGTCGGACATACTGTACGAGTTGATATTGAAAAACTTGATGTGCTTATGAATCTTGTCAGCGAGCTTATTATTGCGAAGAATGGTCTTGTTTCAGCAAGCAGTGAAGAAGGCTCAGAGAGCATTAACCAGAGCTTTAATGAACAGATTGAATATCTTGAGAGAGTAACAACAAACTTACATGAATCAGTAATGAAGGTACGTATGATGCCTATCGAGAGCGTAGTAAGTAAGTTCCCTCGAATGATAAGAGATTTGAGCAAGAAGCTTGATAAAAAGATGGAATTATACATGTCAGGTGAAGATACAGAACTTGACAGAACAGTTATTGATGAAATCGGTGATCCTCTTATGCACCTGTTAAGGAATTCAGCTGACCATGGACTAGAAAGTGCCGAAGTCAGAAAAGAAAGAGGAAAGAGCGAAGTTGGTTCTATTTTCCTTGATGCATATCAGGATGGTAACAATGTTGTTATTGAAGTCCGTGATGATGGTAATGGTATTGATATTGAAAAAGTAAAGAGTAAAGCTATAGAAAAAGGAAATATTACAGAAGAACAGGCTGCAATAATGTCTGATAAAGAAGTAATAGATCTGCTTTTCAAACCAAGTTTCTCAACTTCCGATAAGGTTACTGATGTATCAGGCCGAGGCGTAGGACTTGATGTTGTTAAATCAAAGATTGAAGCACTTGGCGGTGATGTTGAAGTTAAGTCTGTATATGGTGAAGGAAGTACATTTATTATAAGACTTCCATTGACACTTGCAATTATCCAGGCACTTATGGTTAAGCTCGGAGATGAAAAATATGCTATTTCTCTTGGCTCAATTCAGACAATTGAAGATATTCCTGTAAGTGAGATAAAATATGTACATGCAAAAGAAGTAATACATCTTCGTGGAAATGTTATTCCGCTCATTCGTCTCAGAGAGCTTCTTGATGTACCGGGAGAACAGGAAGAACAGGAAAATATTACTGTTGTCATCGTCAGCAAGGGAGATAAGCAGGCTGGGCTTGTTGTAGATAGTCTCATTGGACAGATGGAAATTGTAATTAAATCTTTAGGCAAGTATATCAACATTAATAAGATGATAAGCGGTGCAACTATCTTAGGTGATGGTTCAGTTGCTTTGATTATTGATGCAAATACTCTTGTCTGATAAAAATCCGGAAAGGTTAGGTGGCTATCTATGGAAGAAGTAAAAACAATGGAAAAAGCATCAGATGAAGCAATGGATGCTGTTCAGTATATAGTTGTAAAGATTGGCAATGAACAATATGGCATTAATATCCAGTATATTGATAATATTGTAAGAAATCAGAGAATCACAAGAGTGCCAAAGGCACAGTCATACTATAAAGGAGTAATTAACCTTCGTGGTGAGATTATTCCTGTTATGAGTATCCGTCTCAAACTTGGTCTTGAAGATGATAATTATACAGATAAGACGAGAATTATCATTATCAAGGTTGATGGTGCAACAATAGGTGTAATTGTTGATCAGGTAAAAGAAGTTGTAACACTTGAAAGCACAGATATCGAAACTGTTGCACGTTCAGGTTCTCTTGTAGGTTCAGGATATATCAGTGCGATAGGCAAGAGCAATGACGAGCTTATTTCTCTTCTTGATATTGTTGCATTAATAGAAGAAAGCTGATGATTTAAGAAGGGAGTGCCTGATGTCAAAGATTGATCTTGACAAACTGGAAGATTCACAGTTTGATGTTTTAAAGGAAATTGGAAATATTGGAGCCGGAAATGCAACAACGGCACTTGCTACAATGCTTAATATTAAGGTTGATATGTCAGTACCTAATGTTGCATTACTCCCATTTGACAATATTTCGTCATTTATTGGTTCTGAGGAACAGACAGTTGTAGGTATTCTCCTTGAAATACAGGGGGATATCGATGGAATGATGATGTTTTTATTTGATATGAAGTCGGCTCATCATCTTGTAAACTCACTTATGATGCGGGATGTTCATCAAGATGAAAATGGGATGGCAGATTTTTCTGAAATGGAAATGTCTGCCTTAAATGAAATTGGAAATATAGTTTCCGGTTCATATTTATCAGCATTGTCAGGCCTTACCGGAATGAAGATGGTATCATCTGTTCCGGCACTCTCTATTGACATGCTTGGTGCACTGCTTAGCGTTCCAGCCATTGAATTTGGTAAATATGGTGATAAGCTGCTGATGATTCAGTCAGAGTTTGGCGAAGATGATTTTGTTACAGGTTATTTTCTACTTATACCGGAATTGGAATCATATGATAAAATTCTGACTTCGCTTGGAATGTAATATGGTTGATAAGTTGTTTAAATGATTGGAAAGAGTAAAATGGGAAATATGATTAAAGTCGGAATGGCCGACTTGAAAGTTTGCAAATGCCCCGATGCATTGACAACGCTTGGATTAGGTTCATGCGTTGGAGTGGCTTTATATGATCCTGTAACTAAAATCAGCGGATTATTGCATTGCATGCTGCCGGACAGTACACAGATAAGAAATAATTCTAATCTTGCTAAATTTGCAGATACAGGAATTGATGAACTTATACGCCAGATGGCTGCACTTGGGGCAAATAAAAACAGACTTGTAGCAAAGATTGCCGGAGGTGCCCAGATGTTTGCCATGACGACTACAAATGATTCGTTGCGAGTCGGTGAACGTAATGCAGAAGCAGCAAAAAAGAAATTAAAAGAATATAACATAAGATTGCTGGCAGAAGACTGTGGACTTAATTATGGCCGTACAGTTGAATTTTATTCGGAAACAGGAGATTATGTTATAAAATCTGTAGGAAAGCCAGTCAAGACAATTTAAGGCTCAGGGGTATCTGCTTATGAAAAAATTTCGTAATGTTCCGGCAATAATAACTCTGCTTGCCGGATTTGTGACGAGTGTAGTGATGATAGTTAATAAGTATTCTCTTAAACCATTTTTATGGATACTTGTTTTAGTGATGGCAGGGTTTTATATTTCGGGAATTATTATAAGAGTAATACTTAACAAAGCATTTAGTGACGATAAGGAAAAAGATAAAGAATCTCAGGATACAGAGTCTTCACAGGATGATTCACCAAGTGAAGACAGCAATGAAAAAGCTGATAACCAGTCAGAAAAAAATGAGCAAAAATAAAGAATGATGAATTGCGGGGGCGGCATTAATGGATGAAGCAGGCAGAGACAAGCTTTGGCAACAGTATTCAAAGACGCATGATACAGAATTAAGAGATGAACTAATTTTAGAGTATGCACAGCTTGTTAAGCTTGTTGCAGGGCGACTCAGTATGTATCTTGGATATAATGTTGAATACGATGATCTGGTTGGATATGGTATATTTGGACTTATTGATGCTATTGATAAATATGATTATGGCAAAAATGTAAAGTTTGAAACATATGCCAGTCTCAGAATCAGAGGTGCGATATTAGACCAGATAAGAAAAATGGATTGGATTCCACGTTCGCTGCGTCAGAAACAGAAAAAAATTAATGCTGCGATGGCTGCTATAGAAGCGAAAACAGGGAGAACTTCAACAGATGAAGAACTTGCAGCAGAACTTGGGATTTCAATAGAAGAACTTAATAACTGGCAGGGACAGACTAAAATGTCAAATCTTATTTCCCTTGATGAGTATACGGAAGAGGGCAGTGAGTCCGGCATACAGGCAGTTAACAATACAAGATTTGAGACACCTGAAGATGTAGTCGAAAAAGAAGAATTGAAAAAGATGCTTGTTGAGGCACTTGACCTGCTGACAGAAAAAGAAAAAAATGTAGTTACGCTTTATTATTATGAAGATCTGACTTTAAAAGAAATCAGTCTTGTCCTTAATGTATCTGAATCAAGGGTTTCTCAGTTACATACAAAGGCACTTAATAAAATGCGTAAAAAACTAGGTGATTATATGGAAATCTTAGCTTGAGGCTAATGGGGAGACAAATTTATGGAGAAATGTACAAAGGGGTATTTTGAATTTGATACAAGACAGGATGGCCTGTATCTTACAGTTTATCCTCCGCAACAGGGAGAACCTGCATTGGATGCCGGAGAAGTTTTATATTACATAGAAAAGAAAAATATATACGGATGTGATATTACACTGATTGGTGATACAGTAAAAAAAGGTGCAACTCAGGAAGTTACAGTAAAAGTGTCTGATGAGACACCATATCCGGTATCTGAGTTTGGCGATTACAGAATAAGCCATGATACAATGACACTTGAGGCAGTTTTCTATCCGCCGTTTAAAGGTGCGGTAGAACTTACTTATGAAGAAATACAAAAAGATTTAAAAAATATCGGAGTAATAAGTGGGATTTCAGAAGAAGCGATAAGACTTTTTCTTCTTGAAAAGAGATATTTTGAGACATATGTTCTTGCAAAAGGAACTAAAGCAAGAGAAGGAAGCGATGGTTATATTGAGTATACATTTAATACAAGCTTAAAACCAACGCCAAAGATGAATGAAGATGGAACAGTAGATTTTCATACACTTGAAAATGTTAATCATATAAAAAGCGGTGATGTTGTAGCAATACTCCATCCGGAAGACAGAGGTGACAACGGAACCGATATTCTTGGAAGACCCGTTTATCCAAGAAAAGTAAAAAGAGCAGTATTCAGATATGGCAAAAATATGGAGGTATCTGAAGATAAGCTTAAATTAATTTCAAAAGTTGACGGTCATGTAACACTTGAGAATGATAAGGTTTTTGTATCTAATGTTCTTGAACTTGTAGATGTTGATGCATCTACAGGAGATATTAATTATAGCGGAAGTGTTATGATAAAGGGAAATGTACTTGCAGGATTTTCAGTAAAAGCTGCTGGTGATATTTCAGTAAGTGGTATTGTAGAAGGTGCTACAATTATTGCTGATGGTGATATTACATTTAACCGTGGTGTTCAGGGAATGAATAAAGCGGTCATTAAAGCCGGTGGAAATATAGTTTCTAAGTTTATTGAGAGTGCGAGCAGCGTAGAAGCCGGTGGAAATATCGAATCAGATTCCATTTTGCATAGTAAAGTACGTGCGAAAGGGACAATAAAAGCATCTGGAAGAAATGGTCTTATTGTAGGCGGCGAAGTCCGTTCGATATGCCTGGTTGAAGCAAAAAATATAGGAAATGAGATGGGAACAGCAACCGTTGTAGGTGTAGGCGTTGACCCGGCTGCAAAGAAGAGAGTTGATGAGTTAAAGACAAGCCTGCAGAAACTCGGTGATTCAAAGATACAGCTTAACCAGATTATGACTGCATTGAGAAAAAAACAGGAAATCGAAGGAAAACTTGCACCTGATAAGGTAGAACTTCAGCAAAAGACAATGCGTAATCTTGTCATGATAGAAAAAGATCTGACTGAGCAGAAAAATGAACTTGAGCAGTTAAGACAACAGCTTGGTGAAGATGTAAATGCAAGGGTCAGAGTCAGCGGAAATATATATGTTGGCGTAAAACTTATATTTGGCGAACAGAATTATTTTATCAAAGAAAAACGTACATTCTGTCAGTTCGTAAAAGATAAAGCAGATATTAAATGGCAGTCATTGTAGATTGGAGTGCTTATGAGTGTAAGACCTATTGATATTATGATGGTGCCTCAGATGAATGAAGTTTCACATATAAAGCAGAGTGAAAATATGAGACCAGCGACAGAACAGATGAATATTGTGTCCAATGTTGACAAGAAGGTCGAAAACAAATCTGAGCAGGTAACTAAAAAAGATGATGTTGAAAATAAAGGTCATAAGTTTGATGCTAAAGAAAAGAGCAGCAATGAATATGAGCGAAGTGGAAGCGGTGCATATTCAAAGCGTTCTTTTAAGGAAGGCAATGTTACTGTAAAACAGGATGAAGATGTATTTTTTGATATAAAAGTTTAGAATTTGTAAAGGCAGAAAGTATTATGACGACAGTAGAAATTATATTGCTTGTGGCAGGCATTTTATGTCTTATTGCCAGCTTTATGATACCTGATGAAAAAAAGAAAGAATCAAAAGAAGAAAGTTCTGTAAACAGACAGCCCGTACAGGAACTTACACAGGCAGAGCAGGATAAAGTAAGAGAACGTATAAATGATATTATCAATGAACAGCTTGGTGATATTTCAGAAAAAACGGAAGCCCAGCTTGATAAAATTTCAAATACTAAAATTCTTGAACTTAATGAGTATGCTGATACCGTTATGAATGAGATTAATAAAAATCATAATGAGACAGTTTTTTTATATGATATGCTGAATGAAAAGGCGAAAGAAGTAAAAAATACTGTTAAAGATGTAAATAATGTCAAAAAAGAGGTCGATAAAGCGGTTTCAGAAAGTGCGGCAGCCATAGAAAACAATACTGCGGAATATGCTTATACCGAAGAAGTGAAAAAAGAAGAAAAGCAGTCACCGGAAGTTAAGATATTAAGCCAGAATGATGAATTGAAAAAACAGGCAGAAACAAAAAATAAATCTGCTGATAAAGCGGATCTTGATATTGAAAATGCAAACAGCAAGAACCAGAAAATATTAAAATTTTACAAAGAAGGTCTTGATAACAGGACAATAGCGAAACAGCTTGGGCTTGGTGTTGGAGAAGTGAAGCTTGTTGTGGATTTATATAAAAATTCACTGGGATAAAATTAACAGTTACGGAGAATTACATGAAACTTAAATATCATTTAAGAGGCCTTGGAATTGGTTTTATATTAACGACAATTATTCTAATGATTTCCAATTTGTTTGTGAATAATAATAACGGTAATAATCATGTTTCAGATAATAAAGAAACATCTGGCTCGGTGATTGCATATACAACCCAGGCAGATGAGAACAATTCTGACAAAAAAGATGAAAAGAAGACGGAACATGCAAAGACGGAGAGTGCCAAAGAAAGTACAAAAGAGAGTGCGTCACAAGGTACAACACAGACTGAAACATTGTATTCAAAAGAGGGTAATACAGTTACTGTAAAATTTGAAAATGTTATATATGGTACAGCAGCAGCTGAACTTTTATATAAAGCGGGAGTTATTGATGATGAGAACTCCTTTGCATTTTATCTGCAAAACAGTGGGTATGATGCAATAATACGTGATGGTTTATATCAGATAAATATCGGCGACAGCTACGAAAATATAGCAAAAATTATAACAAAGAGCTGATACGATAAAAAAATATAAAAAATCAAAAAATATTGCTTGATTTATTATAAAAGTATTGATATAATCATCTTCGTGTGAAAAAACATGCAGGTGGATTTTGCAGCTGGTGCCGGATAACGCTTACGGTGGCTGCAAGAGTTGAAGTCTGCAAAAGATTATTTAACCAATGGAGGTATTAAAATGAGCGTAATTTCTATGAAACAGTTACTTGAAGCAGGTGTTCATTTCGGACATCAGACAAGAAGATGGAACCCTAAGATGGCTGAGTACATCTACACAGAGAGAAATGGTATCCATATTATTGACTTACAGAAGTCAGTTGGTAAAGTTGATGAAGCTTACAAGGCAGTTGCTGATATCGCAGCTAACGGTGGTACAATTCTTTTCGTAGGTACAAAGAAGCAGGCTCAGGATGCTATCGCATCAGAAGCAGAGCGTTGTGGAATGTTCTATGTAAATGAGAGATGGCTTGGTGGTATGCTTACAAACTTCAAGACAATCCAGACTCGTATCAAGAGATTAAAAGAAATCGAGACAATGTCTGAAGATGGTACATTTGATGTTCTTCCTAAGAAGGAAGTTATCCTTATCAAAAAAGAGTGGGAGAAACTTGAGAAGAACCTTGGCGGTATCAAAGATATGAAGAAACTCCCAGATGCTATCTTTGTTGTAGATCCAAAGAAAGAAAGAATCTGTATTCAGGAAGCACATACACTTGGTATTCCTCTTATCGGTATCGCAGATACAAACTGTGATCCTGAAGAACTTGACTATGTTATCCCAGGTAACGATGATGCTATCAGAGCCGTTAAACTTATCGTTTCTAAGATGGCTGATGCTGTTATCGAAGCAAACCAGGGTGAGTCTATGGCAGAAGAAGCAGCTGAGGAAGCTGACGCATAATCAATTTTAAATAGGAGGATTCTAAAATGGCAATTACAGCTAAACAGGTTAAAGAGTTAAGAGAAATGACTGGTGCCGGAATGATGGATTGTAAGAAAGCACTTGGTCAGACTGATGGTGATATGGACAAGGCAGTAGAATGGCTTAGAGAGAATGGTCTTGCTAAGGCTGCTAAAAAGTCTGGTCGTATCGCTGCAGAAGGTATCGTTGCAGTTGATGTTTCAGAAGACGGAAAGACAGCTTCTATCGTAGAAGTAAACTCTGAGACAGACTTCGTTGCTAAGAACGAGAAATTCCAGGATTATGTTGCAGAAGTTGCAGCTCAGGCTAAGACAACAACAGTAGCAGACATCGACGCTTTCCTTGCTGAGCCTTGGGCACTTGATACAAGTGTAACAGTAGATGAGAAGCTTAAAGCTATGATCGCTGTTATTGGTGAGAACATGAACATTCGTCGTTTCGCTAAGATTGAGACAGAAGGAACAGTTGTTTCTTATATCCATGCAGGCGGAAAGATTGGTGTTTTAGTTGAAGCTGACACTGACAATGCAAGTGATGCAGTCAAAGAGTGCTTAAAGAATGTAGCTATGCAGATTGCTGCATTAAATCCAAAGTATCTTTCATCAGATGATGTAGATGCTGAGTATAAAGAGCATGAGAAAGAAATTCTTCTTGCGCAGGCTAAGAACGATCCTAAGAATGCTAACAAGCCTGACGAAATCATTGAGAAAATGATTACAGGACGTCTTAACAAAGAGCTTAAAGAGGTTTGCCTTCTTGAGCAGGAATATGTTAAAGCAGAAAATAAAGAAAATGTTAAAAAGTATGTAGAGAGCGTTGCTAAGGCTGAGGGCGTAAGCATCAACCTTAAGAGTTTTGTTCGTTTTGAGACTGGTGAGGGTCTTGAGAAGAAAGAAGAAGACTTCGCAGCAGAAGTTGCAGCTCAGATGAACGCATAATCTTACAGTTCGCATAAGAATTTGAACCGTATTATTATCATGTAAATCAACGAAAAACCTTGAATTTCCT
>ONZX01000870.1_pt1 | contig 17195 bp, 10 predicted proteins | sample 1671831 | NCBI WGS metagenome assembly ONZX01 (sample SAMN06348197, study PRJEB24527) | human gut metagenome | reverse complement strand
GGAACTCCTTCAAAATCTGATCCTCCAGCGAATAGCGCTGGCTCAGATGGTTGGCCTTGAGCAGCTTCAGACGGGACACATCAATGTCCAGATCCATCTTCTCCTTGATATGGGGATTGCCGGCGCACAGCGCCTTGATTTCCGCATAGCTCAGGGCAGTTTCGTCAATGTCTTCCGCAGAGCGCACCGGGGATTTGCTGGTCATGATCTGCCCAATGAACTTCTGCTTGGATTCCACCAACTGATACAGGTAGCTGTCGAAGGTGTTCTCCGTAACATAGGTGTAAATATCGACCTCCTTGTTTTCGTTGCCCTGGCGGATGATTCGTCCTTCCCGCTGCTGCAGGTCAGACGGTCGCCACGGACAATCCAAATGATGAAGTGCCGCAAGCTTCGTCTGCACATTGGTGCCGGCTCCCATTTTCTGCGTGGAACCGATGAGCACCCGCACCTGACCGGAGCGCACCTTGCCAAACAACTCTTTCTTTTGCGCCTCTGAATTCGCCGCGTGGATATAGGCGATTTCCTCTGCCGGAATGCCCTTGGCAATCAGCTTGTTCCGGAGATCATCGTACACATTGAACTTGCCGTCGCCGTGGGGCGTAGACAGGTCGCAGAATACCATCTGTGTCGATTTCTGATCGGCGGTGAGCTGCCAAATATCAAAAACATTCTCCGCACACGCGCCCACCTTGCTTGTCTCGCTGTCGGGGAGCATATCGTTCATGAGCCGCTGATCCAAGGCGAGCTTTCTGCCGTCATTGGTGATGAGGAGCATGTTATCCACGCTGGAATCCACCATCTTATTGCGGACACGCTCGGCTCGTTCTGAAAGAGAGGCCACCATTTCCTTTTGCGTTTCCGATGGCTTCAAAACAACGCTGTGGTAATGGGCCTCCGGCACGGGGAGCTTGAGCATATCCGCCGTTTGAATATCTGCGGTCTCCTTGAACATTGCCATGAGCTCCGGTAGATTATAGAACTTCGCAAACCTTGTTTTGGCGCGGTAGCCCGTGCCCTCCGGAGAAAGCTCGATAGCCGTCACCGTCTCGCCGAAGGTGGAGGCCCAGGCATCGAAGTGGAGAAGGTCATTCCTGCGCAGCGCTCCGTACTGGAGATACTTCTGCATGGTGTACATCTCCACCATGCTATTGGAGATGGGCGTGCCGGTGGCAAACACAACGCCTCTGCCGCCGGTCAACTCGTCCAAATACCGACACTTCATATACAGGTCGCTGGACTTCATGGCCTCGGTTTGGCTGATGCCGCCCACATTCCGCATTTTTGTAAATGCGGCGAGGTTTTTATAGTAATGAGCCTCATCGATGAAGATACGGTCAACGCCCAGCTCTTCAAAGGTCACAACATCATCCTTGCGGGACTGGTCATTGAGCTTGTCCAGCTTCTGCTTGACCGTTTTCTTGGTTCGCTCCAGCTGCTTGATGGAGAAATTATCCCCACGGTTTTTCTTCAATTCAGAAATGCCGTCCAGCACTTCATCCAGCTGTTGCTGCAGGATGGCACGCTGTCGTTCCAGGGACATGGGGATCTTTTCAAATTGGCTGTGCCCAATGATGACCGCATCGTAGTCGCCGGTGGCAATGCGCCCGCAGAACTTCTTGCGGTTCTTGGTCTCGAAATCCTTCTTGGTGGCGACAAGAATGTTGGCGGAGGGGTAGAGCTGGAGGTATTCGCTCGCCCATTGCTCCGTCAGATGATTGGGGACCACAAACAGGCTTTTTTGACACAAGCCCAGCCGCTTGCTCTCCTGTGCAGCCGCTACCATCTCGAAGGTCTTCCCGGCCCCCACCACATGCGCAAGCAGGGTGTTGCCGCCGTAGAGGATATGGGCAATGGCATTGACCTGATGCGGCCTCAGCGTGATCTCCGGATTGATTCCCACGAAATTCAGGTGGCTGCCGTCATACTCACGGGGGCGAATGCTGTTGAACTTCTCGTTATACAGCTTGGTTAGCTGCTCCCGGCGTTCCGGATCGCTCCATATCCAGTCTGCAAAGGCCTGCTTAATAAGCTCCTGCTTGCCCTGTGCGATGGCGGTTTCTTTCTTGTTGAGCACAGCCGTTTTCCTGCCGTTTCCGTCCTCGATGTAGTCGAAGATTCTTACATCCCGGAGGTTCAGGGTTTCCTCCATAATCTTATAACCGTTGACTCTACCGGTACCGTAGGTATTGTGAGCTTTCACATTGCTGCGGTCGTAGGATTTTCCCTCCACATTCCATTCACCGGTGTACTGCGCGTAGTGAACATGGATATTCCATTGGCAGTAGCGCGGGGTGCTGAACAGCTCAAACATGAACTCCTCGATGGTTTCCGGAGGCAGCCATGTTGCGCCAAGCCTCACGGAAATTTCACTTGCCGTCAGGTCAACCGGCTGTACCGCCTCAAGAGCACGGACATTCTCTCCGTAATCCTCGGGGTAGAGCTCCGCACTCCGCTTTGCCCAACGGAGCTTTTCACGGACATTGCCGGAGAGATATTCATCGGCAGGGAGATACTTCGGCTTGCCGTCCTCTTCGCTTATGTGCATGGGGTTGAGGAAGATCACACCCTTCAAATCCTCAAACAGCTCCTGCTCGGTTTTGCCGGTAAGCTGCGACATATATGGCATGTCGATTCTCGCTTTTTCCGCAAGGGACAGAGCATAGGCCTCGGAAGCCGTGTCAACCGACTGCACCGTTACCTTCTGCTTGATGGTTCGTTTAGAGAACATATCTGCCTTGCGGAGGAAGTTGCCCTCATCGTCCAGCACCTCCAGCGAAGCAAGCAGGCAGTAGGAGCTGTCGGAATTGAATGCCGAGTTGTTGGCTCTTGCGCTGATAAGCCCATATTTTTTGCTGAAATCATCATAGAGCCGATTGAGCTTTTCCTGCTCCGCCTTGATATCGGCATCGGGATAGTCCTCCGTCTGGTACTCAATCAGCGTCCGGACACAATCACGGATGGCAATCATACCCTTGATGCGGCTTTCGGCAGTCGTGGAAACATCCACGGGATTCATGCGGCTGTTTTCACGGTAATAGATTTTACCGTCCACCACCGTGAAGCTGAAATTGCGCACATCAGGGTCAGCGGGGATAGAAAGGTCCTCATCCTCCGCTTCAAGATCGTCGATTTCAAATTCGGTAATCTCGGCATGAATGTTCTGGACGGCATCCCGCAAGAGGTCCCCAAGCTCTGCATTTTCATAAGCAATACAGGCGGACTCCATGCCGTGAGGCCCGCTGACCATCTGCATGTCGCCCAACACCATTTCAGGGTTGTCCACAAAATAGGCGTTCATCCGGATGCCATTGGCGTCGGTGGCTAGATGCACCCAATCGGGCTCAATATCCACCAATCGGTCACGCTTTTGGAGGAAGATAATGTCCGATGTGACCTCCGTGCCGGCAGCGGCCTTGAAGGTATCATTCGGCAGCCGGATAGCGCCGAGGAGGTCCGCTCTCTGCGCGATATACTTTCGGACATTGGGGTTTTCCTTATCCAGCGTACCCTTTGAGGTGATGAAGGCGATCACGCCGCCGGGTCTCACCTTATCCAAAGTGCGGGCGAAGAAATAGTCGTGAATGAGAAAGTTGTGCTTATCGTAGCGTTTGTCGGGCACCTTGAACTGCCCGAAGGGGACATTACCGATTGCAGCGTCAAAGAAGCTGTCGGGAAGGTTTGTATTCTCAAAGCCCTGCACCGCGATGCTGTTTTTCTGATAAAGCTGCTGCGCAATTCGCCCGGAAATACTGTCCAGCTCCACGCCGTAGAATTTCGCGTCATTCATGCTTTCGGGAACAAGTCCCATAAAGTTGCCGATGCCGCAGGAGGGCTCCAGCACATTGCCGGTCTGGAAGTGCATATTCTCCAAGGCGCTGTACACCGCCTTGATCACTACGGGCGGCGTATAGAAGGCCGTCAGCGTGGATTCTCTTACCGACGCATATTCCTCATCGGAAAGCACATTCTTCAGCTCGGTATAATGGGGATTGTCCTCCTTGAAGAACTCGGATAGACCGCCCCAGCCCACATAGTCGGCAAGCACACGCTGCTCGGTGGGTGTCGCCAATCGGTTTTCCGCATCCAGCTTGTTCAGGAGCTGAATGGCACGGATATTGTGATAGAACCGTTCCAGCGGCGTGCCCACGCCGATATCATCGCTCTCGATTTGAAAGTTGGTTCGGTACTCGGTGTTGATTTCCGGATGCAGCACATGCGGCGCAACCTTGGAGGCTCTTTTCACCTGCGGAGGCGGAGCGAGCGCTTCTTTCTGGTCATCCAGCAAGGCTTCCGCATTGGGGTAGGTCACGACCTCGCCGTCTTTGACGGTGCTGATGGGCAGAGCATCCAATTCTTCGTCCGTTAGGCTCTCAATTTCGGAATCGTCTTTTGCCAAATCTTCCGTTTCTCTGAATACCCGTGTGCCGTCCGCACCAAAGTCCGCCTCATATCGGTCAGTCTCTCGCGCTGCTTCCCGGTCTGCCTCTAAAGATAGAATATCCTCGTGAATCTTCAGGAGGTTTTCCGGCGTGAACTCGATATAATCGCAGTCCATCTCATAGTCATTTTCAGCTTCCATGAAGAACGGGGTATTGATGTCCGCAAGGAACTGATCCGACATTTCTTCAAGGTCATTTCGGAAGTCGGCGGCGTTTTCCGGATGGTTGGCAATGTCATACTGCTCGACAAGCTCTTCAAAAACAGAGAAATCAAGGTCACCGGAAACATACTGTCCACCTGCATCTGCATCGGGATTGAAGTAAATCCAGTGAACCTTGTTACTGCCGGTGTCAAGGGATATTCTCGCCTTCGTATTGTCTGCGACAGGGAGTTCTTCCACGACTTGCAGCAGCCTGTCATTCAGCGGATTTTCTTTGAGCCGGTTATCGAACTCTTCACGAGTCAGCTCCTTGTTAAACAGCGGGAACTGCGTATCAAAGAGGACGACCTTCTTCTCGTCAAAAGACAGCAGCTCGTATTCCTGTGTGCCGATATAGACTGCATCGCCGAGATGATAGCGGTATTCCTTCCGGGGTTCCGGTGGAGGGTTCAGCTCATCAAAGGTCGGCTCAAGGGACTTCGCCACATCGCTGTTCAACGCTTCCAGCATGGCTTCGCACCGTGCGGTCAAGTGGGTGTTGTCCGCAATGATCGTATTCATTGCTTCGCGCATCATGGGGAGGATGAAGTCACCCTCCGCAGTACGGGCGCGCATTTTCTTTTCGCCCACGCTGAACGCACCCCAGCAGCTTGACAAATAATACAGATTCAGCGCTTTGCTTTCCTCGCCGAGCTGCGTCACGAAGTCGTTATAATCATAGACAATCGACCGGAACTCCTCAGAGATTTCACATCGTTCCTTACGCACCTCTGCCTGCTCCCGGTAGGCGGGATAGTCGTCCTTTTCGGCCCGGCTCAGATAGCGGTCGGCACGGATCAATTCCCCGATCCGCTTCTCGACCTTATTCCACCGCAAAAGCAATTCTGCATCGGGCTGAGAGATTCTGCCTCTGCTGATTTTGATTCCTTTAGCGTCGTGGCTTTCATCGAGATTTCTGCCGGAAATTGCAGGATACGCGCCGCCGATGCCATATTCGTTTTTCAAAAAGGCGATATTGTTCTCAGAAGAATCCTGTTTGAGAAACTGCTCATAGATGCGGAATTTGCCCTGATGGATGCCGCTGCCCCGTGTCAGAATGGCGTCGATGTCCTCCTGAGAAATGGCAAAAGCGGAGGATTTTTCTTCCTCCGCCTCTGCGATATTTTCCTGCTGTTGTTCAACTGTGGGGAGCGTTACGCGTAGATCAGGTCGTTCAGAATCACTTCCTCCGCCGAGTGACGAATGGAATTCATCATCTGCACCCATTTCATCTGATCTTCCGCTTTCAGGCGCTCCGTCACGCCCTGCTTCTCTGCCATCTGTCGGGTCAGGCGTTCCATCATCTCGTTGGCTTGCCGGTCCACTTCCTCCAGATGACTGTTCAGTGTTCCGTTCAGCAGCATCCCGGTGTAGATCCCATCCCGGTGTTTGCGGAGGAATGTCCGCCGCAGCATTCCATACTTCCCAAGCTTCGGGCTCTCCGGCACGGTCAGATCGGGAATCAGATAGTCCCCCTGCATCGTATAGGTCAGTTCCATGTTCGTTGCTCCTTTCCTTGTTTTCTGTTCGGTTCTTATGATACGCAGAAGCACCCTCCTGTGCAAATGTGCGAATCTTCCGTCTTTCTTCCTTCTCCATCTCCTTGACGGTTTCGCCCATTTCCCGGATGACCATCTCAGAAATATCACTGACTGCGGCACCGAGCACGGAGATAACCTCCACGGTGTTGAAGTCAAAGAGATGGCTGAAATCCTCCCGGTCAAAATACTGCCTCGGCTCATACCCCGCACGGGAGAGCGCCATAAAAGCGACGCTGCTTTTCAGCGTGGTTTTCAGCCATGCCTCAAGGCTTGTGTCATCCAGCTCCTCCAGAAAGCTGCCGGCTTTGACAGCGTTCAACTCCATGAGATAATCTGAAAGATTATCCTCCACGGTATAACCGGAAATATCCATGAGAAGGTGTGGGAAATCTCGCGGCTCCTCCACATCACCGAAGCTGGCCTGAAGGCTTTCCGATACCGCATATTCGTACTCCGGCTTCATCTGCCAAAGGGTGATGTTCCTTCCGGCACGGCTGTTGGTGTCGGAGATATCAAAGACATGTCTCAGCTTGTAGGGAACATCTCTGTCGATCAGCAGTGCGATGCCTTTCGTGCCCTTGTTTACCCATCTGCCGAGTTTATTCCATGTGTCGATTTCCGCACACGCCGTTGCATCCGGCTTCTGCGCATGGATGAGCAGCTGCTCCTTAAAGCTGTACTTGTAGTTGTTTGCCGCCGTAATCAGAAAATCGGTATATCGGTCGGCATTGGAGGCGATATCCCTGGTAGTCTGGGACGCCATCTCCAAAATGATTCTGTATTTGCTCGGCATGGGAACTCCCTCCTTATCTTACTTTGATCGTGACCTCAACGGTCTGCGCATTCTCTCCGAGGATCGACGCAAATAAAAGCCCGGTTCTGGCGTTGGACACCTTCGTCACAAGCTCATTCAGCCGGCAGACGGTGGTATTGATTTCTTTCTGGTTATCTGCGTAATAGTAGCCCGTTTCATCGCTGCAAATAGGAAAGCCATCCTGTCGCAAGGCGCTGATCTTGCGGCGAATATTTCGTCCGTCAAGTAGAAACAGCTTTTCAAGCTCCTTGCTGTGGATGGCATTTTCTTTGCCAATATGATTTTTGCGGAGATATTCGCAGATGGCTTTCTTCTTATCCATAGCTTCTCCTTATCTCGCAGGTTCGTGGTCTTTTTGCTTATGAACCGCCGGTGGATTCTTCTCCATGTACTCCTTCACGGTAGTAAGCGTGCCCTCATAGTTCCAATCGTTTTCAGGATCAATGTCTCGGTAGGCGTTTCTCCCATCCGGTCGGGGCTCCAAGCGAATGGGCCTATTGGAAATCAACGTTCCCCAATGATTCACCATGATCCAGTTGGCAATCTGAACCGGCTCGCCCTGTTGGTCATCATCGTGGCGAACCTCGTACATGTACATGCCCTGTGGGACGGTATCACGGTCTACCCGCAGGCAGGTAAAAAGCATGGGATGCCCCAGAACCGTCACATCTTCAAACTTCTCTGTCATGGCATTTACCCTCATCGTGCTTCACCCCTTTCCTTCGGCTTTCTGTGGGAACTGTCCTCTATGAAAAGTCCTTTTGGCAGTGTATCCAGGTCGTTCAGAAACGCACGAGAAATCGTCTTGCCGTTCCGGTCTCGGTAGAGAACGACGCACAGCGGCTCTCCGTGATAGAGCGACTCCTTCAGGTCTTCCAGGAAGCGCTGCTCGTCGCTGTACGCAACGCTGCTGCATACTTTTCCGTTGAAAGCCAAATAGTCCAGTCTGGCAATATAACTTTCGCTCGGCTGTGCTTGGTTCATCGTGCCTCACCTCGTTCTCTCTGCCTGGTTGGAAAGCTCCAGCCGTACACTTTTCCGATCTCATCGCCAAGCCTGCGGGTGACACGGACAATGTCTGCCCTGGTGGCTGTGCCGTTGTAGATTTTTTCTTTGAGCCGGTCTTTCTGCGCCTGGGAAGCATTGTCCTTATATACCCGATAGAGATAATGGTTTGTGCCGTCATGGTGGGTGTCATCGCACCGGAAATCTCCGTTTCGGTCCACATACCATGTGGTGTAGTCGTAATCAGAGTAAAGGCAGTCCCGGATATTGCCGCTGGGAATTTCTTTGTATCCCGTGCGCCTGCCATTCCAAAGCCCCAGATCGGCAACAACCAGAATGGGCTGGGAAAGTTGAATGTCCAGATTGAGCCGTTCGTCCTCAAGGTAGTGCCCGTTTTCCTCATACATCATGGCGATGCGCTCGTCATCGGAAAGCGTCGGATATTCTTCCTCCATCCAATCTTTCCACTCCTCATAGTCAAGGTCGGCATTAGACCAGATGCGATAATCGTCCTTACTCATCGTGCATCACCTCTGTCCTTCGGCATCACAGGCTTTCCGTCTGCGTCATAATTTCTCGGGTCTGCGGCGGGCACCTGAAAGCCGAACATAGAGCCGGCCTTCATCGCTTCTTCCTGCGCTCGGCTGACGCCGAGCTTTGTGTTGTACTCGTTCACGATGTTCCTGGCTTCGTCCTTGTCGGTAACGGGAATGTCCGTCTTGAAGTAGCCCTTTTCGCCGCGCTTGATGATAATGATTTCGTCGCTGCCGGAAAGAACGCTGTAGCACCGCTCGGGCAGGTTGTCCCGAATCGGCTCGCAGGTATGGCCGCCGTATTCCATGCGCTCGGCAAACTCGCAAATGTGATAGAGGTTGCTCCCGATCTCCACATGGTAATCGTCGATATACCGGCAGGTGCGAATCTGGTCTTCATTCCACGAATAGTGGATTTTCACCTTGCCGCCATCCGGAATGCGAAACAGTTCCTTGTAATGGCTGTCAATAAAACGGATTCCTTTCTCTGCGTCCTTCAGGTGCTGATCGAGCCAATCCCGGCGATAGCAATAGCAGTACAGGTTGTATTCGCCTCTGTCCGGGTTCAGGCGCAGAAGATAGGCATATTTTTCGGTATCCACACGAACGCCATAGTAGCCCGGTTCCTCCTGCATACGGCTTTGGGGTGTGCAATAGCAGTACTTGGCAAGCGCCCTGCGGTTATGAAGAATGTCGCCTTCCTCACGCAGAGAGTTGATTACATCATCAAACTCTGCCTTGAACTCATCGGTTTTCAGCTCCTCTCGGAAGTCAAACCAGCTGCTGAAAAAGCCGTTGCCGTCTGTATCCATGTCTGCCCGGAGGTGGCCGATCAGTCCGGTTTGCATGGAAATCTGCGTGCTCTGGCGGAAGGTATATTTGTCCTCCGCCTCAATCATAGCTCTTTTCTCGTACTCAATCATCTTGCGTCACCTCTTTCTTTAGCCGGCTTCTTTTCCTGCGCGTGTATCTCTTTCGCTTTCTCCAAGCCCTTCTGCGCCCATTTGGGAAGCTTCTTTTCATCCATGACGCCGAGAAAGTCCGTGCGGTAGAAGGAGGTCTTTCTCCCGTCGTACAGGGAAATGCAGTAGCAGGTGCGGCCTCGCGCATTGGCCTGCGCACCAAAGCCGCCGGTACACAGCATAAGCTGGTGATTGGCATGGCGGAACTCAGGCCGGAGAATGCTGCCCTTGATGACAACCACCTTGTTCTCAATGGAATCTTCGTAGGAAACCGGCGAGCAGCTTTCTGCCATGAGTTCCTCATTCATGCCGACCTCCTGACAGGCTCTTTCGTTTTCCTGGACGATCTCCTCGGCTGCGTCCGCTACGCGCTGGCCGAACACCTTTGCAATCTCTGCAAAATCGCCGCTGACCAGCACCCCGGAATAGCGCTCGAAAATAGCGTTGGCCTCTACAAAGCAGCACATATACCGTTCATCCTTGTCGGCGTTGGGATTCTCGCCCAGAGCAATATCCTTGTGCCCGATATACATGGAATACTTTACGGAGTAATCTCCGATTTTTCTTGTCTCTTCCATAGCGTCTCCTTTTATAAGCGGGGCGGCATCTGTAAAAAGATGCCGCCCCTTGCCGTTTTACTTTCTGTTCTTCAGGCGAAGAACGATCAGCCCTGCGATAATAAACACCACAAGACCGATGCCGATAATGACCTTAGCGTTCATGCTTGCCTACCTCCTTCTTTTTGCGGAAGGTAAAGAAGGCCGCTGCACCTGCACCGATTGCAGAGATACCGGCAAGTGCTGCCCAAAGAGGCATATTGGTGGTATCTCCGGTCTTGGGGATATCCGTAACAGGCTTGAGCTTGTTATGGAACTTGGCAACGACCGTCTTTCCCTCGTGAACGGTTACGGTGACATTTGTGGGAAGCTCATACTTCTCGTTGGCTTTGTTGGACACCTCAGAGATCACATAATCACCGATGCGCAGCCGCTCGATGTGGATCTGACCCTTCTCATCGGTCACATAGTCCTTGCTGAAGGCATTGCCGGTGATATCCGAGCCCTCCACGCGGAAGGTGAAGCCCTTCAGCACGCCGTCATCCGAAGTCTTTTCAATGCGGATGCCTCCGGTCTGTGCCTGATTGACAAAGCCCTTTCCGGCCTCATTTTCCACGACGACGGTTTTACCATCTTCCTTAATGGAGAAACTGTAGGTCTTCTCATCAAGGAAGAAGCCTTTGGGGGCCTCAGTTTCCTTCAGCGTGTAATCGCCGTAGGGCAGATCATCCAGCTTGTAGACGCCGTCGGACAGCTCCTCCATCTGGCCCACAAGCTTTCCGCCACGGTATACCTCAAAGACTGCGCCGCTCAGGTGATGATCGGGATAGTCTTTATCCACCTTGGTCAGCTGAACGCTGCCGCGAATGAGCTTATTGGTGATCTCGATCTCGATCACAGCACCGTTCTGATCTACCTTCACAGTATAAGGCGTGTCATCCAGCACATAGCCCTCCGGTGCAGCGATTTCACGAACCACATACTCGCCATAAGGGATGTCCGCAAAGGTGAAGCTGCCGTCCTCTGCGGAAACGGTGGTCAGGATAGGCTCTGTGCCGTCAGTAAGGAACAGACCGATGGTAGCTCCGGCCAGCGCCTTGCCGTCCTCATCCTTCTTCATGCCGTGGATCTCCCCGTAGATCATCTCGTTGGTAATGCTCTTTCCGTCATTGACGGCAAGCTCCACAACGGGGATTTCCTGACCGGCATAGGCAAAGATCACAGGATACTTCTCATCGGAGAGGATGTAGTGGCTGTCGGTGCTGATTTCCTTGACATAGTAGCTGCCGAAGGGAACATCGCTCTTGAGCACGGCTTTCCCGTTTTCGTCAAGGGACAGAATCTCAATCAGTCCGTCCGCAGGAATGACAGAGCCGTCTGCTGCGGTAAGCTCCTCGGCGGCATAGAAGCCGAAGGTCACGGCAGAAAGCTCGTTATTCATACCGATACCAAACTGCTTGTTCTGCTCCAGCACCTTGGAAAGAGAAATCCGCGCCTTCTGTCTGTCATTGCAGAAGCTGGCAGCGGTTTCGGTGATCTCGATTTCCTGACCGGCATAGACAAGCTCTGCGGTATGGGCGTTCTTGTTTACGACCATGCCATCGGGGGCTTTCATCTCGGTGATTTCGTATTTTCCCAGATACAGCGGCTTGCTCTCCGCCATGCCATCTGCACCTGTGGTCACCGTATCTACCACCTCGCCGACGCTGCAGCGCAGCGTGCCGTCCGGAGTGTAGATGTCCACCGCTGCCTTGATCTCATAGGTTGCTCCTGCAAGACCCTGCACCGTATAGACCGGCTGATAGACCCCGTCCGCCGCCGTGACGGTGGCAAACACCTCGCCTGTTTTGGAAATCTTGATGATGCCCTTCTGCGCGTAGTTGCCCAGCTTCACCGCAACGACCGTCACGCCGCTTTCCTCGGTGGAATTCTCTTCGGTCACATCGAACTTGACCGCCTCATGACTGAGCACATAGCCGTAAGGAGCGGAGACCTCCTTGAGGGAGTAGCCCTTGCCAAACTCCAGCTTCTCCGGCGTGATGAGCATGCCGGCGTCATTGGTGTAGAAGGTGTCGATGGTGGTAACCTCCGGATAGGTAAAGGTCATTTCCACCTTGGAGCCGTCCGGACGGAAGATCTGGAAGCCCGCACCCGCATAGGGAATGGTATTGCCGGTTTCTGCGTCTACCTTGATGACCTTAATGAAGGACTCGAAGTTAGCATTGTTGATGAGGTAGCGATAGGTCTCGCCGTCCTTGGCAATGAACACATCAAAGTCGCTCATCAGCTCACGGCCCTCCCAGCCGGAGACCTGATGCACGGTATACACGCCGTAGGGCAGGTCCTTGCTTTGGACAAAGCCGTTTTCATCGCAGGTCAGATAGTCCCGCTCCGTATCCTTTGCCGCCTCATAGCTGCCTGCGGCTTTCAGATAGACAGCGAACACAGCACCTTCTTCGGGAGTTTCGATCTGCGTATCGCCGTTATCCGAGTGCTTGATGATGGCGATATTGCCCTTCTGCACCTGCTCGGCAACAGCCACAGCAGGTGCAGCGTTCAGCTCAACGGTGTAATTGGCCGCCTCTGCACCGACAGGATAAACGGTGCTGTCCAGCAGATAACCCTCGGAGGGGCTGATCTCACGAATCGTCCAGTCGTCGCCGCAGACATAATAGCCGGTGGTGAACTGGCCGTTCTCGTCGGTGTAGTAAGTATCCACAAGCTGATCGCCCTTATAAATGCCGTAGGCGGCACCGGCAAGCGAAGCGTCGCCCTGCGCCGTTCCGACCTCACAGTCACTCTTAGTGACGGTGACATTGAATTTCTTGAGGATGTTGGAAAAGCTCTTATTGGTTACACTGTTCCATTCCACTGCGGCGCTCTGGCTGTTGGGAACCACATAGCGAATGGCGGTGTCCATCTCCTCCAGTGTGTAGCCGGTGCCGATGAGCACATCCCGGAAAGTCGCCACACCATTTTCATCGGTGACGGCGTATTCATCTACAGGCAGACCGCTGAGGGAGGTTCCAAAAAGGTGGAACTTCACGCCCTGATTCAGCCCATCCTCGGAGCTCTTGGTCACGGTCAGATCACCGCGGCGGAGCACATTGTTAAAGGAAACCGTCGCCGTCTGCCCAGCGAGCACGGTAACACGGTGGCTTTCCTGGGGTACATACTTGTCGTAGCTCTGTTCAGTGACGGTATAGACACCGGGCATCAGATTGTCGATGTGAATTTCACCGTTTCGGTCGGTGGTAACGGTCTGATTGACGCCCTCGCCGGTGATGGTGAAGGTAATGCCATCCACCTTGCCGTCCTCGCTGGTCTTGATGATTTTGGTGCTGCCGTAACTGACCTTCAGATTCAGAAAGGCTGTGACCGGGTCGCTGACCGTAGCGCTGTAGGTAACAACATCCTGCATGGTGCCGTCCGGACCATAGTGGCCATCGCTCCACACCACGACGCCCTTACGCAGAGCCTCCTTTTCGGCAGTGACACGGAGCGTGCCGGTAGGCGCATTCTGAGTTGAGATCGTCAGCACATTCCCCTGAACAGAGAAGGAAACGCCTGTTTGGTTAGCAGAGAAACGGTAATTGCCCAGGACGCCGTTGGTATCGGTCAGCGTGGCCGAATAGCAGCTGCCGTCCCAGTTCAGCTCGACGGTCTGTGCTTTGCCGGTACTTTTAGCCATGAAGCTCGGGACAATGGTATGCTTCTGCACGCTGGCCTCAATGCTGTCATAATAAGCGGAAAAGCGACTGTACAGCGGGTGGGTGGTGCGGTAAACGGATTTCACTGCGTCGGCACTGCCGGGGTCCACATGGTTGAAGTTGGCATCCCGCTCTCCAACGACCGTTTCCCACACTAACGCCTGGGTGGCCATCATATGTGCCAGTTTGTCGGCATCCGCAGCATTCTGCGATCTCCACGAGGTGGAAAGATTGCCCTGATAACCGTACTGCATGATCCGGCCCAGCAGGGTTTTGATGGTGTCAGCTTCGATGGTGCTGTTGCAGTCGGATGGGTAGTTCTTCCAATAATCCTCGCCATGGTGGGAATATGTCTTGCCCAGCAAGCGGGGCACGCCCGGCTCAATGCAGTAGCAGGCCTGTCCATCGAAGGAGCCGATGGTGTGCAGCGTGGTCATCCAGGTTGCCTCGCCGGAGGTCCAGCCGTTCATGTAGTGAAGCTCATCATGGCCCCATGTGCCGCTGTAGTCCAGATTGGCGTCCCCGTCTCTGGGGAAGCCTACGGAATAGGACTCAGCGGTTTCTCCGGCAGTCGAGGCAGCAAAGGCCGTAGTCGCGCCGATGCCCATGAGCGCGGTGAATGTCATCAGGACTGCAAGCAGTCCCGATATTCCCCGTCTGAAAATGCTTGTTTTCATATTAGTTTCATTCCTCCTGAAATTGAATTTTGGCATGAAAAAGCGCCGTATTTCTACGACGCTTCTCAATGTGGTATAAAGTTTTCAGACGTGTGCTCTTCCGATCTACTCTCGTCCTCGGCATATCGCTTCAAGCGCGAGTTAATGTCTCGCTCCAGATAGATGCAGCCCTGATCTGCGGTTATCGGATTGTCCCAGCATTCTGTTGCCGAGTTCTCCAAGGTCAGTCCCAAGCTCACCGCCGTGCTTTTTGCGTAGGAAATCCAGCAGTCGATATCAAATGTGGGCTCGGGCACCGAAGTCGGTTCCGGCACGGTTATCGCAGGAACGGATGGTTCCTCTTTTGGACTTTCTATTTTCTCCGGCTTCTCCGGAATCACGGGGGCCTGTTCGTTTTCTTCCGATGACGGCGCATTCGATTCTGTGGGTGCGCTTACCGGCTCAGAAGAAAAGCTCGGGCTGCTATCGTGCTTGTCCTCATTCAGCATGGAATCTGCGGGATCGACGGCTTCTGTGGGAGCGTTTGGTTCTGTGGATACCGGCTCAAAGGAAGCAGGCGTTCCTTCCTGTGGTGTTGGAGCTTTCGGTGTGTTTCCCACCGTTTGCCCTTGCAGGGGCTCTGCGGCGCATCCGGAAAGCAATACAGAAAGCAGGAGCGCGCACAACATGAGATTCTTTTTCATGGGATGACCTCCAATGACTGTTTTTTCTCATATTGTACGAATGCACTTGGTTTTCTTCAATTGTGCCGCCTGTATATTTTCCTTTTGAGCTGGTATTGCCGGTAAATGAGGGGGGAGAGTGTGAGAGGGGGAACGGCGCTGACGCAGCGTCAAAAGGGTAGACTGCTCCCTTGGCGAAGAACCTATCTTGCGTCATTCCGACTTTTCTGCCTTTCCTGATACCGGTGATAATATTCCAGCGCTTTCAGAATATACTCACCGGTTTTTTCGTAGGGAATGCTGGCAGGGATAAACCTTCTGGCCTCGGCGTACTTGATGTTGATCTTCTCCCTCTGGTTCGGCTTTTCCTCGCTCATAATCGACTCGATGACCTCGTTGTTCAGCTTTCCGTCCTGGGAGAATCGCTTCAGCTTAATGGCCTGGGCAAGGGATGGCGTGGCATCTGCGTAGGCGATTTGCTCCAGCAGCGCACCTTGTTCCTCTTTTTGCAGGTACGAAAGCTCTACCGCAGGTCTAAACGCAATGCGTCCCTCGTCAACCAAATCCAGGAGCTCCGGAATGAGCTCCGTGAGGCGGATATAGCGCCGCACCTGATCCTTGCTTTCGCCAACCTGTTCTCCGAGTTCAACATCAGATCGACCTTGCAGAAAATTAGTCGCCACTGGCGACGCATTTTCTTTTGAAGGTCTGCCCGCTTGCCTTTTCATGGCTTCAAGCCTCATCTTATACGAAAAAGCTTTTTCACTGGGCAATATCACAGAGCGCTGCAGGTTCGATTCCACCATCAAAATGATGGCCTCGTCTCGGGTCATCTCCCGCACCTCGGCTTTCACGGTATCAAACCCGGCAAGCTCGCAAGCCTTCCTTCTGCGATGCCCCGACACAATCTCGTACCGCCCATCCTCCTTTGGTCGGAGGGTGACAGGGGTGATGATCCCGCGCTCCTTGATGCTCTGGACAAGCTGATCCATGTCCTCGTCCAGCTTCACCTTGAAGGGGTGGTCGGGAAAATCGTCGATCTCCGAGAGGGGAATATCATAAATGCGCGGGAGCTTGTTTTCCTTTCGCTCCGCGTCATTCATGAAAAGCTCATCGTACCCGGTCAGGCCCAGATCGATTTTTTGCACGCTCTTCAAGCTCTGTCACCTCCTTCGTCAGATCCTCATACGCTGCTGCGACCTTGCCGTTCCTGTCGTGAGAGAAGATGCTCTCTCCGGAAAGACTGCACTCCGCAGCTCTTACCGAAAAGGGAATCTCGGAACGAAACACGCGGATGTTCTCTCCCACGGTAGAACGAAGCGAGGAAATAATCGCCTTGGCGTTGTTGGTGCGGTTATCCACCATCGTCAGCAAAATGCCGTCAATCTTTAATCTCGGGTTGATCTGCCGCTTGATCTTTGAAATGGAGCGCAGAAGCAGGTTAAGACCTTTGGTTGACAGGAAGTTCGGCTGAGACGGGATAATCACACTGTCTGCCGCAACCAGCGCATTGACCGTCATCATACCCAGAGAGGGCATACAGTCAATCAGAATGTAGTCGTAGCTCCTTCTCATGCCGTCGATGGCGTTCTTCAGAACATACTCACGGCTCATGACATTGAACAGACCTGTTTCCATACCGGAGAGCTCAATGTTCGAGGGAAGTAAATCCACACCTTCCTGGTGCCGGATAATTGCACCCTCCGCAAGCGGCTCATCATCAATGACCGACTGCATAAGGGAAGACAGCGATACATCCAGCTCGTCTGGGTTCTTTATGCCGAGGCTCACGGTTAAGCTGCCCTGCGGATCAGCATCTACCAGCAGGACCCGTTTCCCGGAGCTTGCAAGTCCCACACCGAGATTGACTGTGGTCGTCGTTTTGCCGACGCCGCCCTTCTGATTCGTGATGGCGATCACCTTACAGTTTTCCATGGGGTTTCCTCCTTTCTCTGAATTTGAATCATTTCTGATCCACAAAAGCCTCAAAATACCTTTTGGGGCTTTCGTCGCTGCATTTCATTTTTCCTCGAACCCAAAATGCAGAAAAGGAAGTCAACAGGCGTTCGGCTGCTGACCGAACTCATAGGAA
>ONZX01000845.1_pt1 | contig 17652 bp, 18 predicted proteins | sample 1671831 | NCBI WGS metagenome assembly ONZX01 (sample SAMN06348197, study PRJEB24527) | human gut metagenome | reverse complement strand
ACTGGAGTTCAGACGTGTGCTCTTCCGATCTGATGTGAAATCTCTTGTAATAGGTGATTTAATATCTGTATATGAGATGCGAAAACTCATATTGCAAATCGCAAGAAACAAAAACAAGGCATAATGGAACAGTTAAAGGCGGAAAATGCCTTAGAATGGGTTGGACGAATAAATAACATACAGTCGTGTGCGAGGGAGATTGTGAATGAGGAAATCATTTATGCTTAAAGCAATGTAACGCATATAGCCGTGAAATCGTGATGGGTAGGGATAAATCCTTACCCGTCATTTATATTTTACAGAGATGAAAGTGCATATTCGTACACTTGATACAGTTCGTTCAAGCGGCTATAATATACTCAATACGCATTGGGAGGAAGTAAAATGTTTGAATATATGACCGCACAAGAAGCCGCCGAAAAATGGAATGTAACTCTCCGTTGGGTACAGCGACTTTGCAAGGAAAACCGTATAGAAGGTGTTATTAATATTAACCGTGTGTGGCTCATTCCACAAACTGCTGTTAAACCTGCTGATGCCCGTTGCAAAAACGAAGGATAACTATTAAGAAACCTTACATCAACTGTAAGTGGTTTATCTTCCTGCCATGCAGTAAAATATAATCAACAACTAATCAAAAAGCGAAAAGGCAAAAGGTGATAATATGAATTGCAAAGAAAAACTTTTGGAAGTCCGAGATATACACAAGGTATATACGAAAGAGGGTGTTCCTACAAAAGCTCTTAATGGCATTACCTTTGATGTTCTTGATGGCGAATTTTTGGGGATCATGGGCGCAAGCGGATCAGGAAAAACGACCCTACTAAATTGCATTGCTACGGTTATTAAACCGACCTCCGGGCAAGTCCTGCTTTCCGGCGCAAATGTGAGTTCCTTTGATAGCGAAAAACTGGCTGAGTATCGGGGCAATAAAATAGGCTATCTGTTTCAGGATTTTGCTTTGCTTGACAACTTGACTGGCAGAGAAAATATCCTGCTGCCGCTTTCTATCCATAATGTAGATATATCTGCTGCGGAGAAGAAGTTGAATGACATTGCAGGACTTTTTGGAATCACGGATGTGCTCTCCAAATTTCCGGTGCAGATGTCAGGTGGTCAAAAACAGCGCGTCGCTGCCGCCCGCAGTTTGATTTCCGACCCCGATATTATTTTGGCAGATGAGCCAACTGGGGCATTGGATACAAAGGCAGCGCGGTTGCTTATGGAAAAACTGTGCGAGATCAATCACGGTCGCGGACGCACAATTTTGATGGTAACACACGACCCGAACGCTGCAAGTTTTTGTTCCAGAATCCTATTCATACAGGACGGTGTGATTTTCCATGAGCTGCGCCGGAAAATTCCGACTGAAACACGGGAGGAATTTTATGCGCGTATCTTACAGGTAATGGCACAGATGGGAGGAGGGAGTGCAAATGTTCTTTAACCTTGCGTGGCGAAACTCCAAACGAAACCGTAGTGAGAACCTGATTTATTTTCTTACTATGGTTACAGCTATAGCCACATTTTATATCGTCCTCTCCCTTGGAAGCCAGGACGTGATGCGCTTCTTGGAGGAAATCGAAAGTGACGCTGTTAATCGACTTCTGACAATGCTAATGCCGACGGTTTATCTTTTTTCGCTGCTGTTTGTATTTTTCCTTGTCATTTTTGCGAACAAATATCAGCTTGAATGTAGGAGCCGGGAATTAGGGCTTTACCTGATGTTTGGAATGACAAAGCGACACTTGTTTATTCAAATCATGGCAGAGGGGCTAATCACATCACTGCTGGCTCTTTTGGGCGGACTGATCTGCGGCGGCTTTTTATCAGAGGTAATCAGCCTTGCTACGGCACGGCTTGTAGGTCGCGGCATAATTGCACATCAGTCAAGTTTTTCTGTGAGCGCTGTTCTCTTGACAACGCTTGGATTTCTAATGATTCAAGTTGTCGCGTTGTTCATCCTTTGTGGAAAGCTATTCAACAAAGAAATCCACCAACTCCTTTATGGAGAAATGGCGAAGAAACAGCAAGTTGGAAAAATGAGTGGGAACTTATTTTCCCTCATTCTCGGAGCGGTAGTTTTGACGCTTGCATATTGGGTAATCCTAAAGTATTTCATGGTTGCTGGCGGTATGATGATAATTGTTGCCGTGATATTAGGTATTGTGGGAACAATGCTTTTTATCCGTGGGCTTGCAGGCTTGCTGAGCGCAGCGGCGGCTTCCGTGAAACGCAACACAACACACGGTCTATATATTTTCACTCTGCGGCAGTTACACGAAAATATAGTCCACAAGTATATTTCAATCGGTGTTGCATCTATTTTGATTATGCTCACTATCATGCTCATTGCGGACGGATCAACCCGCATTATGTCGTATGGGAACCAAATGACGCGGGGATCTTCTGTTTACGATTTTACCGTCACGGGCAATGAAGCGACTGTTGAAAAATACCTTTCGGGTAAGCAAATGCAGCCCTATGTGGCTGATTTGAGCCGCATGGAAACAGGAACAATGAAACGCCCAGCTTCCGTGAAAGCGAACTCTTTTATAGATTGGTCCGGGCTGCGTGAACAGGTTGTTTTGAATCTGCCGCCAGAAGTAGAGGATCCCGTCACACAAGGAGCTACAAGCTATGAGTTCAGTCCCAATCAACCAGCCGCGCTTAACCTTTTAGGGTGTATTGATACTACGGGAGCTTCGCCATTTTTAATTCCCGTATCTTCATATAACGAATTGCTGGAAGCAGCTGGAGAAAAAACTATCGTTCTTGGAATCGACGAAGCTGTATTCTATCTTAACCCGGATTTTCAGGGGAGTACAAAAGAAGAAACCACCACCATGTTGAACCAGATTGCGGAGGACGCACGGGCTAATGGTAAAGTCTTGATTTCTATTGACGGACTGCCAATTACGCTTATCCCGTTTGTGCCGATGAAAGGCTTGACTGCGGATGAAAACGTAAAAATCATAACCGCATTGATTGTTTCCGATGAAGTATATTCTGAATATGTAAATCCAGGCACCGTTACCGTTTATCACAATTTCTGTATTCCGAGCGAAACTGTGGAAGCTGATGGCCTGATGGTGTCGATTATGGAAGCCCGTGACCTGTTAAAGCCCTCTGGCCTGTACTGCGAAAGCTATTTGGACAATTTCGGACGGCAACTATTTTATGTCATTTCCGGCAGCTACACGACCTTATACATGGGTTTTATGCTTCTAATTATCGCTTGCGCCCTACTTGCCCTGCAATTCCTAACCCAAATGCGAGAAACAAAGGCAAGGTATGCGACACTTTCTATTCTGGGCGCACGACGCGAACAAATGAAGCGTTCCATAAACCAACAGGTGCTATGGTATTTTCTGCTCCCGCTGTTTCCTGCGTGTATCAGCGGTACAGTCGGAATTTGCGCAATGCAGCATTACCTATACTCTAATATGGCAAAACTGCAACAGTCTTATCCTATGCTGCTCGTTATGGCGCTTGTCGTTGTTTGTATGCTTGCATTGTACGGTGTGGCTATTGCGCGGACAGCAAACCGTGAAATCAGCAAATTAAATTGGAAGCCAAATGCTTAATGGGCTTATTCGGGAAGGAGGTGTTCATATTGGCGCAAATTATTGTGGTTGAAGATGATGTATATATGCGGGAAGAATTGATTGATGTGTTGGAAAAAGCGGGATATGACGCTGTTCCTTTGCTTGACTTTGAAAATGCCGTATCACAGATAATGTCTCTTTCCCCGGACTTGATTTTGCTCGACATCAATCTTCCTTTTCACTCCGGCTTTGAAATCTGCAAAGAGGTAAAGGCCAAACAGCTTGGGACTGTGCTGATATTAACTGCAAGAGATAAATTACAGGACGAGCTTCACGCTTTGGGATTAGGGGCGGACGATTACCTAACAAAGCCATGCAACACGGAACGGCTTCTTGCCCGCATTAAAAACCTCTTGCGCCGCAAAGAAGAACAGATGCAGCAGGGATTGCTTAACGGGGGCGGCTTCCTGCTTGATCCAAACACTTTTACGCTCTATGCAGGAAAGAAATCTTATGTTCTTCCGCAGAATGAGGGGAAAATACTTCTCACCCTTTTGAAAAGCAGCCCGAACCTTGTATCAAAGAGCGACCTGTTTCATGTGCTTTGGGGAACAGCGGAGTTTATAGACGAAAATGCGCTGCAAGTCAATTTTACACGACTGCGGAAAACGCTGCGTGAAGTTGGACTTGATGATCGCATTGAAACGGTGCGCGGGCAAGGCTACCGTTTGAAAGAGCAGGTGGAAGTATGAAGAAATTTAATACTCTCTTGACCTATGTATCGTCCAATCGTATTTGGTTGATTACTCTTGGCTGCTTGGATTTGTTCTTTGCGTTTCTGGCATGGGTGGCTTATCCGGGGGATTTTTTGAGCCTTGTGGGGCTAATGATATTTGTATCACTTGCCGCGTTTGTCATCCCCTTTGTCATCTCAATTCATAAACGCAGTAAAATTGATGCCGCTTTTCGGCGCTTTCTGTTAGAGCCGGACGACACAAACGAATACCTGTTGTGTGAAAGTGCCCCCGCGTCAATGCGCCCATATATCCATGAATTAGCCCATCATCTGAGAATGCAAGAGGGGTATGTGAACGAACAGCAGTTAAAGGTTGCCAACTACGAAAGTTATATTGAAAATTGGGTGCATGAAATCAAGAAACCTCTGTCCCTTATGACGCTTCTTTTAGATAATCGAAAGGTTGAGATGTCACCGTTGGTGCATACTCGTATGCTATATGTACGCGACCATGTGCGGCAGAACGTAGAACAGATTTTGTACTTTTCACGTCTTGGGGCGGCTCACAAAGATTGCTATTTTGAACCAATTCTGATCTTAGAGACTTGTCGGGAAGCGGTTGAGGACAATTTATCCTTGCTTGAAGAAGCCCAATTTTCTGTCACATATTCCGGGAACGACTGTAACGTAATTTCTAACAAAAAAGGCTTTATGTTCATTTTGGGACAGATTATTAGCAACAGTGTAAAGTATGCTGTGAAGGACACCGCCCCCACTATTCAATTTTCAGTAACGGATAATCCGGAAAGCGGGCAGATTACTCTATCCGTCAACGATAACGGAACAGGTATACCCGCGTCTGATCTGCCGTTTGTTTTTGATAAGGGCTTCACTGGGGACGCAGGAAGCTTTTTAAGCCGCTCCACAGGTATGGGATTATATTTAGTGCAGAAAATGGCAAAAGATTTAGCGATAGATTTACAAATCACATCACAGTTGTCATGCGGAACAACCATTATTCTGATGTTCCCCAAGGTGCAATATCCAGTCAGGAGGTTTGATGATGCAACAGCAGATTCGTACGCAAACACCAAAGAAAAATAAGCCTGCGGCTTCTCTGATTATAAGTTGGCTGATTATCTTGGGCGTATATTTACTTTTGCGCCTTGTCTTTGTTATCTTCGGATTTCATTTGGCACCAGTTGTTTTAGGTGGATGTTTAGCTGTTCTACCTTACATTGCGGGAGCGTTTTATCTTTTTAATACACCAGCGGCACATCGGGTGGGAGGTTGTGTGTTAGGAATTTTACTGCCGTCCATTGTAGAAAAACTCGTTCTTTATTTTTTGGGTGCGTCCCTTTACGGAATACCTCTGGCAGATGTCAGCGGAGTAATGAGCAGAATTGCAGCGAATGAGCCGTTCACACACATTTTTTCTAATCCGGCAGCACGCTATATTCTTAATCTATCATTTTTTGGATGGCAGTACATTGTCGGCAGTATTGTCGTATGTGCAATTCTGATTTTAGGCATGATGGGTATTCAAAAAAGAAAATCATGTTCTCGAACGTAAGGAAAACTGAGGGGATTTGTAAATGAGCAGAAAAATAGTGATGACACTCGTGTGCATCCTTGTATTGGGTCTATCTGGGTGTGGAGATACACTCACTCTTAATCAATACAATACGAGTGAAATTTGGTATATAGCATATACAGACATTGATACAGTTTGTGGGAGCAATGAATTAACCGCAGATGGCTCCAGCATTTTACATTCTGAGGAAGATTATCTTCTGCTTTCATATGTAGTTGACAGCAATATTGAAATTACAAAAGAGCTAAAGGATGGGGGGTGGGACCATTTGATCCTGACAAACCCTCAATGGATAGATCGCTTTGGTGATCCCAGCAAGTTAAAACCTGTGGAATATGGCAGTTTGGCAAATAGCATGCAGGAATTTTTAGATGTTCAAATGCCTATATTGACTGCTGATGGAAATGTATTGCCTGATGGAGTGGGACTATATCAATATGATGGAGAGACATTATTGGCATTTCCGGTGCATGTGGCGTTGGGCGCAGCAGAGCCGATAGAAGCAAAAAATCCATTGATTATCCTTGTGGATAAACCGGCACAAAGTCTTAAAGCGAGTAGCTGTATGTTGCCGCTGACTTCAAGCGGAAATGTCCTGTTTGCAGAAGGAGAGAAACTTCAAGAGTCATTTGACGAGAGCAAACTAATTGACTATGGATCGATTGAAGAGTTTCAGATGAATCATTAAAGTGAATCTGAAATGTGGAAAACAGTAGCTTAGTATAACAGAAATAGCTGCCGCACGACGGCAAAAGAAAAAAAGCCGTCGTACAGCAGCTAGAATCCGTGCTTATACTTCAAAAGAAACTCGGTATGGTGCGTTCCGTGGATGTTGCCCGGTACATGGAAGTTTCAAAACCCAGCGTATGTTACGCAGTAGGAACTTTACGAGAGGGCGGTTTTTTGACAACAGACGAAAACCATTATATACACCTGACCGACCTTGGCCGGGATGTGGCCGAAAAAATTTACGAACGCCATTGCTTTTTTACTTATCAACTTATAGCCGTTGGAGTTAATCCACAAACTGCAGAAGTGGATGCTTGTCGCATGGAACATGCAGTCAGTGATGAAAGTTTTCAAAAACTGAAAGAGCATGCGATGAGAGGGATTGCTGCACAAAAAATTGACAATACATTTGATAATTTTCCTGTGAAGAAATAGAAAATGTTGCTTTGCTAAAATAGATTAAATATGAAAGACACAAAATACAAGATATTAGCATATTTTGACAATCAATCATATCGAAAACTATTCAATGAGGTAAACTCAGATTATGCAGAAAATCTACAAATTTTACTGCATAATTTGAGTTTATTTTCTTATGATGTGCTTATAATAGGAGTGATCCTTTATAAAGAGAACATAAGTAATATTATATCTGCTATTAGAAAAATAACGCAGATACCAATTATTATTTTGACGGATGCTTCCTCTTTATTGTGTATGTCATGGAAAAAAGAATTAATATACGCTGGTGCAGATTGTGTAATGGATATAAATAGCACTATAGAAGAAGTAGATCTGCAGATTTTTTCATTGGCACGACGAAATAATAAACAAAAAATAACTCAAAAGCAATCCGAAACGATGATTGATAAGGGAAAACTTGTAATGGATCATAAGAAACATAAAGTATTTTGGAATAATGTAGCGTTACATTTAACACGACAAGAATATAATTTTTTATACTTATTAGCGGTGACACCGATGAGAGTATACACATTTGAACAGATTTACCAGCTTGTATGGAAAGATTATTCTGTTGGTGATATTAAAAATATCATCTGGTGTCTGGTAAAGCGATTGAGAAAAAAGTTGAATGTCGTTGAAGACGGTGCCGGGAATTGCATTGTCAGTGTCAGGGATATAGGTTACAAATTTGAATTGAATAATGAAAACGAACAGCAGTAAGGCGAATAATCCGTAAAAAGATTGTTCGTCTTATTTTATTTGTGCTGGAAAGAAGGTGATAAAAATTGACCGTCAATTGACAGGTTTCTGACCGTTAACTGACAGGTGCATCCGATACACTGTGCCTTTGTAAAGATATGATTACAAAGGAGATCCGTGTTTGCAGGGAAACAGCAGAGATGCCGGACATTCCTGTGGACAGGAAGAACGAGCCAGATCACCGCCACACTCCGATTTGATTTCACAAAAATTCAGATCGGAGGAAAAGATAAGTGGCTTATAACAAAGCAAAAGAAGAATATAGATGGAACCAGTGGAAAACAGAGGAAGAGAAGATCCTGCGTGAGCAGGGTGTGGATGAAGAGACGATCCAGAAGCTCCGGGAGTATGACTGGAACGATTTTAACGCAGAGCGGAGATTCCGGGAACATCAGACCTCACTTCTGGACTGTATGGAACTGCTTCTGGAAGAAAAAGAATTAGGAGAGTCTCAGCCAGAGAGTGTGGAAGCCCTGCTCGATACCGTGGAGAATGAGGAATTGCTTCAGATCCTGTTATCGACTGACAAGAAAACTCTTCAGATGGTTGTTCTGAAGATGATGGGATATGCACCAAAGGAGATCAGCCATCACATGGAACTGCCGGAGCAGACTGTTTATACAAGACTGCGGAGGTTACGGGAGAAAATCAAAAAGTCCATGAAATTTGAATAAAACAAAAGGCTCTCATCGGCTGATTATCAGAACGAATAGACAGGAGGATTGATACGATGGATGAGAAAGAAGTGTCCGAAATGCAGGAAGAAATGATGACGGTACTGGTAGTCGAGCCGATGAAAGCACCCTATGTCAAAAGCATCCCCAATGAGCTGGAAGATCTGCAGCAGGCAGTAGGCGGTGATATTGAGATGACTTATCCGTTTGAGGATGAGGTTGGAATTCTTTTAAACGGCAATGGAAAATTTGAGGGGTTGCCGTTAAATCGGGCATTGTACGATGACCGAGGACAGGTCTATGATGCCATTGCCGGAACATTCCTTGTGGTAGGACTGACAGAAGATGATTTTACTTCGCTGACACCGGAGCAGATTGAAAAGTTTAAAGAAAAATATCAGTCACCGGAAGTTTTCACCCTGTTTAACGGGGAACTTCATGTGATGAAGATGCCACCGCAGGAACAAAAAGAGCAGAAGGAAAGTCGGAAGAAGGATGCACAGCAGAAGAATCCGGCAAAAGGAAAAAAGAAAAACAGATCCGGGGAAGCACGATAAAAAATTTTTCTGTGAAGTGAATAAAAAAATACACTGCCATCGGCTAGTAAGCAGAGGGACATCCCTCGGCTGTTCTTTGGCAAGTGAATATCGGCACTACAGGTACGTTCCCAACCGTAGAAGCGTGACAGTATGAGCGCCATGATTAAGTATAGGGTAAAGATTCTTAGACTTGGAGCGAGAAAGCATAGCTGTGAATAAGGCGGTGGCAGCCTTTCGCCAGGATCACGGATGGGGGATAATGATACACGTTACCAGCCAGAGAGCGGAAGATGGACTCCGGGTTGTAATCAGAAAGACCCCCAGGACATCTGTGAGCGGCGGCAGGCCAACCGCCCGCCTGTAGTGTCCCCTTTCCCAGAAGAAAAACAGGGATGGTTCCGGGGGTGCGAGGTCAAATGCGGAACAGCAAGATAAAAAAGAAATCAATGAAGAAGTGTGTCGTTGATATCAGATACCATGCGGCTGTGGGAGACTACAGCCGTATTCTTGTGGTATTAACGTCACATCAAGGGGAGAGAACAGATGGAAGAAACAAAAAGAAGTGGAATGAGCAAGGATCAATTCTGGAATCTGATTGAAAAAGCAAAGGAAGTGTGCGGCACCGATCTGGATGCTTCGGCAGTGTGGATCAAGCAGCAGCTCTTCTATATGACACCGGAGGATGTCCTCCAATTCCACAATCTTGTTTACAGTTACCGGGATGCGGCTTATAAGTACGGCTTATGGACAGCGGCAGGTATTATGATGGAAGCAGGGTGCAGTGATGACAGTTTTTCCGATTTTCGGATGTGGCTGATCGCCCAGGGAAAAGAAGTTTATCTGAATGCCTTAAAAGATCCGGATTCCCTTTCCGGCGTGACTCTGTATGGGTACTGTAGTTTTGAAGCGTTGGGATACATCTCATCGCAGGTCTACAGTGCCATGAAAGGGAAAAATATCTATCAGGACAGTACGGCAAGAATGCAGATGGAATGTTATGAGCAGGTGATCCGGGATATTGTGTACCATCCCATGATTGAGTATCCGCTGGAATTACCGGAAGCAATGGTGGTATATCCGAAACTCTGTGAATGCCATTTGTCCGAGCAGGTAAGGAAAGCTCCTCAGAAAGTAAGGACATGGAATGTTTCCCGGACGGATATCCGAAGGATGATGGCAAGAGGGAATGCTGCCATAAAGAAAATGCAGGAACAGGGACAGAATACACCGGAAGCGACCAGACCCGTCCGTAAGGGTACGGTAAGATAAGCTTTCTGGCAAGGAGAAGTAATGTGTTATAAAAATGAATATCAGAAAAGGGCACATGGCGAAGTGGAACAGATCTTTCGGGAGCTTCTCCCGGAAGCCGGGCTTCATGTAAGGGAAGAACAGATCCGTCTCTGCCATGAAATGCTGGATGCCCTTATGAAAAATGAAATCACGCTCTGTGATGCAGGCGTCGGCATCGGAAAGACCTATGCCTATCTGACAGCCTGCATCCTGATGCGGAAATATAGTGTACTGCATTCCGGTTATTCGGGATGTGACAGGCGGTCTGTAGTGGTATCCACTTCCAGTATCGCCTTACAGAAAGCCATCATAGAGGAATATGTTCCTTTCTTATCGGATGTACTGTTAAAAGCAGATCTGCTTCAGGAAGAATTAAAGGCAGTTGTCCGCAAGGGAAAGGAACATTTTGTATGTGATTACAGGCTGGCCCAAAGACTGGAGTCAGTCCGGGACAAGAATAAAAATCAGGTACAGATGGAGGCATTGAAGTCCCTCCGGCATAACTTTGATTTAGATTCCGTACATAACCTGAGCGGTTTTGACCGCAGGCTGGTGTGCGTACCGAAATTCTGCCCCAGGGAGTGTCCGGGGAAAGCCGGGTGCCGTTATCAGAAGCATCTGGACACTTCCAGGAAAGAGGACATTTTTTTACAGATCTGCAATCACAATTATCTTCTGGCAGATGCCATGCACCGAGCAAATGGGTACCGGCCGCTTCTGGCAGATTACAGGGCACTGGTCGTGGATGAGGCCCACAAGCTCCCGGAAGCTGCCAGCCAGATGTATGGAAGAAGCATTGGAAAGGAAGATGTGCAGGAAATTTCCTATTTTCTTTCCAGGGAGCATAAAGGGACCGAAGGAAAACGGCTGCAGGAATGGTTTGCCGCTCTTCAGGAAGAGATCCGAAAACATCGGAAAGATGGCATAGAGGACATGGTTGGAAAAGAAAGTTTTTATTTTCCGCCGGGGGCTGGCAGCCTTCTGGATCAGACGAAAGAAAGGCTTCAGCTTATGATTCGGCGGCTCGCCGGGAACATTCCTTACTGGATCTTTCGGCGGCTGGAAGAGATGGATGAGTTGTTCGGGTGGTTCTTAAAGAACGATAAGCGGTATATTTTGTTTTTACAGCAGGACAGCCGGGAACATTTAACCTTCATGGCCGTCAACCGGGAGATCCCGAAATATCTGGACGCCACCTTATGGAGCCGGGGATTTCCGGCGATCTTAACCAGCGGGACCTTAAAAGCCGGGAACGGTTTTGCAAGGACCAGACAAATGACTGGGCTGGAAAAAGAAACTGGTGTCCGGGAGTGCGTGGCAGAATCCCCATTCTGCTACAAAGAGAACTGTCTGCTCTATATCCCGGAGAACCTGAAGCCCATGAAAAAGGGAAGCAGGGAGGAGGTTGAGCAGCTTGCCGGACAGATCCGCAATCTGGTGTGTTCCACTTACGGGCATACGCTGGTACTGTTCACATCTTATACCCTGATGGGAAGTGTGCAGCAGCTCCTGCGTGACCAGATCCCGTTTCCGATGGTGCAGGTATGGAGAAATTCCCAGGAAGAGATTGCACGGTTTAAGAAGATGGAGAATGCGGTGCTGTTCGCAGCCGGCTCCTGCTGGGAGGGCGTGGATTTTCCGGGAGACATGGTCTCGTCCCTGATCATCGTAAAACTGCCGTTTTCTGTTCCGGACCCCATCCATGAAGCCCAGAGGGAGCAGTATCGATCGTTGGAATCCTACATCCAGACTATCGTGGTGCCGGATATGCAGAAAAAGCTGCGTCAGGGATTTGGACGGGCGATCCGCACGGAGCAGGATACCTGCGTTGTGTCCATTTTGGATCACCGGGCATCGAAGAAAGGCAGGTACCGGGGAGATGTTCTGGACGCCCTTCCGAAGTGCCAGATGGTAGAGCGGATCGAAGAAGTAGAAGATTTTATCCGAAGCCGGAAAGTGGAACGTTACTACAGCTGAGAGCATTCGAAGCGTTGTTGGTTCTGCCCAGATCCGGACAGAAGATAGGACAAAAAGTTTAGTGGTATTTCAGGGGTGGTTTGGAGCGAATTGGTGGTATTGGTGATAGCTTTATCAGCATGAGTTGGGTATACTGTGTATAGCGTTAGAGGAAAGGAGGCAGACAACATGAAGCGTTATAAAGTGGAAATGCAGCGAGAAGGTTCCGTAAAATATTTCTTTATACGGGATATGGAAACGCTGGAAATCGTGTTGCTGCCAAGCAAGTATCTAATGCATCAGGTCAGGGCAAACCGTTCCCCGAATACCATACGGAGAAATGCATTTGCCCTTGCCTATTACTGGGAATATCTGCTGGAAGAAGAACATGAAGCAGAAGATGTCTACGGAATGGATTACGAAACGCAATATGATTTTTTCGCAGAATATCTGAAATGGCTGAAAGCCGGGAAACATACCGACAATTTGGATAAAGAACCACAGAATAAAACCTGCAACGCTTACTTAAAAGAAGTGTTCAGGTTTTATTCTTTTTTAGAAGTAGTCAGAAATAACGGTTCCAGCCTGTCGGTATTATCCTATAATCAGCCGATCACAAAGGCAAATGCCATCGGGGTCAGAAGAACCATCCGCTCCCGGTCATTTAAAGGATACTTAAAAGAAGAGGAACGAAACGTCCGGGCAGCCGAACGGAACGAAATCGTAACGATTTTAGAAGCCTGTACAAACTGCAGGGATCAGGTGTTGATCTTACTGACATCGGAACTGGGATTCCGCATCGGTGAAATTTTGGGAATTGATTATACCAAAGACATCGATTACGAAAACCATGAGATCCGGGTAGACTTCCGGGATGACAATGAGAACGATGCAAGAGCAAAAAATGCGGAAGAACGAAGAGGACGGGTAAGCGATGACACCTTTGAATTCCTGCTTTATTATATCGGGGAATACTGGGACATCCTGCAAAAACAGGAATACCTGTTTATTAACATCAAAGGAGATACCATAGGGAAGCCGTTAAGAGTAGACAGCGTCTACGATATGTTTGAACGCATGGAGAAAAAGACTGGGATCAAGATCACACCGCACATGCTTCGAAGATATTATGCAAATACGAGATGGGAAGCAGACTGGCCTCTGGAAATGATCAGCCAGGCACTGGGACACAAGCATCTCGATACAACCATACGATATCTGAATGTTTTAGACGACAAGCTGAAAACAGCAAGTCAGGAATTTTACCGCCGATATTCCAAACTTTACGGAGTAGAACAGTTTTTGGAAAGCAGGAGGTGAAGATGAATGCCGGCAAGTATATATGCCTGGCTGCCGGAAGAACGGGAAGATGAAGAACGGAAACAACTGTTGGAAGGGTTGTACCGGGAACTGGACGAATGCACGGAAGTAAAAATAACAACCAGAAACCGTTTGAAAATATTTCTGCCGGAAAGAGGGATATGGCATATTTGGGATATTGATTATGCAGTAAGGCAGGAATATGAAAAAAGCCTTCATGGTACGATAGCACCCAATTGTTATCCAACCTATATGAATGAATTTGACTGGATAAAGCGCCACTCAGTTCTGGAAAGGCTGCAGACCCTGGCAGGAGAAAAGGCTGAAAAAACAGATCTGGATAAAAAAATTTTATATCTTTGTTATTATCCAGATCCGGCGGTGATAAATGCCGTATGGAAAGCATCAAAAAAGAATGCCCTGGTTTGGGATTTTAAGAGAAAAGCACCGGAAACATTAAAACAGCAGATATTTGCTACGTTTCAGTATATTTTAAAAGAATATGTGAACACACGGAGCCTGACAAATTATCTGGAGAAACTGAATAAATTTTATGACTTTGCCATTCAGGAACAGATACCGGATATCAATAAGCTGGAGCAGGAACAGATTGACCAGTTTTCGGAACAGGAGAAAGGCAAACCGAATTTTGGGTTTGTATATCGTACAATCAATCTTTGCAGACAGGTAACATTTATACAGGCTTCGGAAATACTGTGGGATGCGAATATCTGGTATTTAGAGCGGTTTCAATTTGCAGACAGCAGAAAAAATCCTGCCCGCTCCATCAAGACCATTTCTTTTATAGAAATTTTACATAAAGAAAACCGGCATTTGTGTCAGAGGTATATGAAATACTGTCTTGGAATTACACATCTGGCAGTTAAAAACATTGCAGCAGAATACACGATACTAAAAAATTTCTTGATATGGTTACAGCAGGAGAAAGCGATTTCTGTAAAAAATGCAGACAGTAACATTATGGAAAAGTATTTCCGGTTATTGGATTCGAAGAATATAAAAGAGGGAACCTTTAATAATATGCTGCAGGCAATCACCCATTTTTTCGATTATCTGAAGGTGCAGGACATTATTCAAAAGGTGCCTTATCATGTAGAATATTATCTGAAAAAAGAGATTTATACGCATCATAACCGCAGTGTAAATGAAGATGTCTATATGGAAATGATTCATAAATTACCACTGTTTCCAGAAAAGCCGCGCCTGGTTTTCCTGCACCTGTGGGCACTGGGCTTGCGATGCAACGAGGTATGCACCCTGAAGGGAAACGCTTATTATATGCAGGGAAGGGATGCATGGATTCAGGTATATCAATATAAGATGAAAAATTATAAGAAAGTACCGATTCCGCTTGCTCTTTACAAATTGATGAAGGTCTACATCAGAAAAAATGGGATTTTACCGGAAGAATATGTATTTCAGAACAGCACAGGTGGTGCGTATTTATATGGAACTTTCCGAAAACAGATGATGAAATACTGTGAAAAGTATGGAATCGGAGATGGAACATACCAGTTTAAATCGCATGATTACAGGCATACACTGGCAACGATGTTCTATGATAATGGCACTTCCATACAAAGCGTGCGAGATTATCTGGGACATGATTTTGAGGAAATGACACAGCAATACATTGATTACATGCCGAAGAAGATTTCCAAAGCAAACAAAGAATATCTGTCAAAAGAGGAAAATAGTCTTGCGGCTGGAATTAAGAGGTGTAAACGTGGAAAATAAAATATATTTGAATCAATATGCTGCCTACTGGAAGGCATCAGAAAAGCATAAAAAGCTCATGGGAAGCAACCCGGCGTATGATCTCTCTAAGCTGCCTGCAGAAAAGATGCAGGAAGAAGCAAGAAAGTTTATCGTAAAAAGGCTGGAAGAAAAAAGCATTATGACGGTATACGGTGAACGCACGGAGTATCATCAAATCTGTGATATGCTGCAGGAACGCCGGGGAAAAGAAAAGAGCTTCACGGATTTAGAAAAATCAAAATGGTTATTGGTTTTAAAAGCGTGGATGCTAAAACATAATATTCCGTTAACCCAAACAGTCCATCTAGCGGGAAAACCAGAACGATATGGAAAGTCAAAACTGGTTCGGTATTTTGAACTTTTACTGGAGGATGTTCAGCCAGAAGATGTTCGAGATGAGGTATTAAAGGATATATGGGAACTGGATAAACTGAACATAGAATTAAAGACAACTCCAACAAAGAACTATCGGACAATTCGGTTTACGGAAATTTATCAGGCAGATATCAAAGAGGAACTGAAAAAAGCAATTTATGTTCAGTTAAAACAGGAAAATGTAAGTAGTGTGGCGAGAGAAATGACAGCAATGCGTAGACTGTCCAGATACTTGAAAGAAAAACATCCGGAGATAGAAAGCTGCCAGGATATCAGCAGGGCAATTGTAGAGGATTACCTGACTTACCTGAATACAGAGAGTCTGCAGACGAAGGAATTTCGCTCAGAATTAAACAGACTGCGTAGTGTTCTGGAGATGGTTGGAAAGCTGTATCACTACGAACAACTGGACAACATTATTTTGAACAGGGACATTCCACCATCCACAAGAGCTAAATTTAAAACCTATTCCGATGCAGAGCTGAAACGAATAAATTCTTTTCTGGTGAAAGTGGATGAACAGACAGCAAGGTTGATGATTATTCATCAAATGCTTGGAACAAGAATATCGGATACCCTGACCTTACGGACAGACTGCCTGATAGAAAAAGGAAATGAAGTCATCATTCGAATCAACCAGCCAAAGTCCCATTATTACGAAAAACCAATCAGTATGGAACTGGCATCTCTGATAAAGGCAGCTATTAAATACACAAAAGAAAAAATCGGAGATACGGAATACATTTTTGCGAACGAAAACAATCCGAAAGTTTCCTGGACATACGGACGGATCTGTGACAGAATCCTGCGTCTTATTTACAAAGAAGATATACGGGATGACAACGGACAGCTATTTGGTTTTAACTCCCATATGTACAGACACTACTACGGAGTAAAACTTACAGAAATGCATCTGGATGACTGGACGATTGCCAGATTGTTGGGACACAGCAGTTTAAGAAACGTAAGGTATTACCGAAGGATGAGCAACCAGATCCTGGCAGATGAGACCAGGGCAGTCAGGAATAAATTATCACAGATCATATTAGATAATCTGGATGGATGGGGTGAAGAGTATGAACAAATACGATACGATGATAGCCTGCAATAAAAAGACAAGCGAAGAAAAAATAAACCGGGCAGTTACAGAAATCCGGCAAATGCTGGCAGAGGAAGAAAAAGTCACAGTTCCAAAACTGGTAAAAAGGACAGGCTTGTCCAGAGGATTCTTCTATAAGAATGAGACGGTCAGAAAAGAAATGGACCGGGCATTAGAGCAGCAGGCCGGAATGATTGATCCAAAAAGATATATCGGGGACATTGTGATGAAAAACCGAATCGAACTGCTGGAGCAACAGGTCAGGGAATTAAAACGAGAAAAAGAACAACTGGAAAAAGAGAACGTCAGATTACAAAAAGCATTGAATAAAAAAGATTTGAATCTACTAAAAAATCTGTAATTAAAATAAGAAAATAATCTGCAACAGCCGGGAAAATACTCCCGGTTGTTGTGGTTGGAATATAAAAGTGTGGTCAACAAAAGGTGTGCATAAATTGTATTTATGATATACTTATCCATAAATTAAATTCGAAGAAAGGATGATAGAAAATGGAAAATCCGTTTGAATTTCACGAAGAAGATGCAATTATTGCATGCGTAGGCGACAATGGGGGAACCACCGATGAAGATATAAGAAATGGGTTCAAGCGTACAGTTGAACTTTTGACGGAATCATTGAAAACTGGTTCCGAATTTGAAGATCTGTTAGTATATCCTATCGTTTATAATGCCAGACATAGTATTGAACTATCTTTAAAAATTATTATAAAAATGTTATGGAGAATAGAAGAAAAGAAAGGGATGCATTATTCTGATGAAATCGTAAAG